>ERZ780125.225-NODE-225-length-22167-cov-4.15792_pt1 | contig 22167 bp, 21 predicted proteins | sample MGYA00433082_ERZ780125 | MGnify/ENA primary metagenome ERZ780125 (study PRJEB29588, sample SAMEA1970465) | human gut metagenome | biome: human gut; feature: human-associated habitat; material: faeces | place: Denmark | collected 2008/2010 ... | reverse complement strand
GTTACAGAGGGGGCCGTGGCGTCGTCCCGCCTGCTGGAATCCGTATCCGCCAGATGATTGTAAAATTCCGCGGGTGGCCATGTCGCGTGGCCAACCACGGAAATCTATAACATATCAGGGAAGCATTTGACAGTCATGATATCGTTTGTTGCTGAAGCCCCTGTCGGCGACCTTAAACATGTAAATGAAGTGAGACAAAACTAAAGCCGTCCCGAAAGCCAGTGGGCGGCTTTAGTCGTAGTAGTTCGTCCAGCACGAACATACTCTAAGTAAAACTCAGCCGCAAACTGCCGCGATTTTCACTCACGCAAACAGTTCATGAAGCACCTGCAGCGAGCGGATATTGATTGCGGACTCTGTATGGAACTCAAGGTACTTGATTATGGAAGCCGCGATATCACTGCGCAGCTGACCGTTCAGGGGGATGAGCATGGAGCCGGGCAAGTCCTCATGCATGAACTGCTCGATCAGATTCTGGTTGTCTCCCGAGAATGGTTCCATGTCGGAGGCCTCCGGGCGGAAACCCAGGGCAACGCACAGTTCCAGAAGGAAACGGATATGGAAATTGCTGAAGTCGGACTCGAGGGCATCCAAGGTCAATATCTGACGGATGCACCAGTCATATAGGCCTTCCTCGGAAGCGCCATCCTTGATGATGCGATACAGGACCTCCGCCATGAACATTGACATCGAGTTCTTGAAAATATTGTTCCTGATACCTGTCAATGCATAAGTTGCAGACACTGGCTTCGCCTGCCACAGACTCGTTTTCGGATTTTCCGTGACAGACAGCTCAAGTATGTTCAGTGGTAAATACCAGGCCATTTTGGATTTCGGCCCTACACGGACGACGTAACTGCGCCTTCCGAAACTGCGGCTCAACGTGTGAAGAACGATGGCATTGTCACGTATCTTCGTAAAATTGAGCACAATAGCCGATTCATCCATATCCCGGTAAGATTATTTGGACGCGTGCTCTTGGAGCCATGCCGCCATAGCGCGCAAAGCCTTTCCACGATGAGAAATCGCGTTCTTCTGATCGTCGGTAAGTTCCGCTACAGTAACGTCAGGATATTCGTCTGCAATGAAAACAGGATCATAACCAAATCCGCCGTTTCCGACTCTCTCATAAGAAATACGGCCTTCCATCACACCCTCGAAGAAGTGCTTTTCACCATTGAGAATCAATGTTATAACCGTCTTGAATCTGGCCCTTCTGGTCGCATTAGGAGTTTCGAGACCATACTCTCTGGCAACCGAAGCCTCATATTCACGTCTCGCCATCTCGTCGAGGAGTTTGTCAATGTTAGCCGAAAAACTCTTCTCCGGTCCGGCATATCGTGCAGAATAAACCCCAGGAGCGCCGCCGAGGATATCGGTCTCAAGTCCCGTATCATCAGCAAAACAGTCAGCCCCGCCGGCATGGTCGAATATGTACTGTGCTTTCTGTAATGAATTGGCACGTAGAGTAGTGCCTGTTTCAGGAATGTCTTCTAAAATTCCTTTCATGGCAGGGGTAACGAGCTCAAATCCCTCTCCCAAAATTTCTGATGCTTCACGCAGTTTACAGCTATTGCCCGTTGCAAAAATAATCGTCATACTGCTTTCTTTTACCTTATTAATATCGGTGCAAAGGTATCAATTCCATTCGTAACGGCAAAAACTTTTATCGTATTACCTATTTTACCAGCCACTATCGAATGCTATATACCACATCCCCACACAGAGGGCGACAGCCAGAAGGCCCATCAATATCAATCTGCCGGTAGAAAGGCTTGTACCCAGATATTTGAAATCCTTGAACTCCTTGCGTTTCCAGAGTGAAACATTGTTCCTGAGCCACATGCAAAGTTCATCGAAATCCAATTTCGGATTGGCGATGAACCAGCTTTCCAGCGCAGTCTCCATCCGCGGGATGTCACACCAGGAAAAAGCCTTGCACCACTTCACTGACATTGACCCGGGCTCAAGTCCCAGACAAATTGTGAACTCGTTCTTGTTTCCGCCCTTCCACCAGGAACGCTGCTTGAGAGCCGTCCCAATCCCCTTTTCAGCCGCAAACAATATCACAAAAACATGAATCTGAGAAGGAGCCCCGTAAAGGGCATTGAAAAGCTGCAACTTAAACTGGGCCGCGGCGGGAACGGACATTTTCAATGACGGGGATACGATGATGGCATCCTGCTCCAGAAATCTCAGGGAAAAAGACGGATAATCCACAAGGCCTAAAGCCTCGGCCGACTTGGCTGAAACACGCTCGGCCCTGAAAATGGAATTCGAGTTCAGCACATAGTTCTTGTAAAGACCCTTATACGTCTGAGTAAGAGCATGTTCATACACCATGTCCCAAACATAAAGCTGACCGCCTCCTCCTGAAACGCAATTCACATGCGGAGGATCAATCCACTGCATAGGCGTTCCCCACAGCGACACGTAATAATCGTAAACACTGCTGTCAATGATAGTCACCTTTCCCGTATTCAGCTCAAGCAGCCATTCGTCAGGATGTTTGACATACCTCACCTCGGTCCTGGTTTTGGTCTCACCCTTAGAATCAGTATAAGTTTCCTCATACTCCTGCCGCTCCACCCACGGATTATGGTGCTGGACATTGGTCGCGAATCCGCTCAGATACTCTTTGGTCTTGCCAGCACGATTAATGCAGAGATACAGAAGCAGTTCGCATACGGCAACCATCACCGGATACTCCCACCACCCATCCGTATCCTGATAGTAGAAGAAAAGGACCACGGCCGTGACGACCGGAAGAATATAGAAAAACCTGTGCAAAATCCAGTATTCCTAAGAGAAAAGGTCAATGTTATCCTCGCGTCTCGTCCTGAGGACATCCTGAGTCACAGTCGAAGAAATGACTTCATAAGTAATCTTGCTCTTGTTGCGCACAAACCAGCAGGCCGGCATTGACTCTGTCAAAGTCTCCCTTTCGCGGATGATGTCGAGCATTCTCTGCTGTGAAGTGGCGAAGTAAGCCCTCTGAGACTCAATGGATTGCATCAGTTTGTCATACAGTTTGGTGTCGAACTGAGGATTGGATTCCTGTATCATCTTCATCAATGAACCCGATTCCCCGTTGTAACGTCCCGCAATGAGTTCCGGATAAATCTTCTCGAAGGTCTCACGATACTTTTCAGTAACACCGGCCTCCTGCTTGAGAGTCTTCCACATGGTGTCGTGCACCGTTTCGATCTTTCCCTTCTGAGCCTCAGCCTCCTTGCGAAGAGCGATTTCCCGGTTATTATATGAGAAATACATGATAATCAGGAGCAGAAGTATGCCTCCCCCGATACATAACAGCAACATTGATGATGACATATGACGTAATTTTTATCAGTTTATCAATTAACGAATTAGAACTTCACCCGAGGTTTGCCGAGAGCTTCCCGGAGCTGGTCATCATAACGGAGACGAATCTTCACTCCGGCCTCCTGATAATAATATCTTGTAGCTATCTCCTCCTCTATGAACGGAATAATCTCAGCCTTCTTCATCCGAAGGAACTCCTCCTTTTCAATGTCAATACGCTTGCCCAGGGCATCCAGTTCGGCTTTCATTGACTCAGCCATACCGTCCTTTTCCAGTTCCTTCTTCATCTGGTCATACAAAGTCTTCGCGCTGGAACGGTAGTCAAAAGTCTGTCCCTTGGCGAATTCGATGAAGTCAGCGTAATCAGCATCGCTGAAATGGAAGTCCTCTAGGGCAGGAATACTCTCATGCTTTCTCGCAAACTCGAGAGAATACCTGTCAATGACACCGTTGAGCACCAGAGAAAATACCAGACGGCTATACTCTCTCACCTTAAGTGTATCGTCAGGAGTGATTCCACCACCGTCACGAACCGGGCGGCCATGAGCAGTGAAGAACTTATGTGTCAATGAATCAGGAATATAGCCTACGCTGCCGTCAGAATTCCTATGGCTGTAGTCGATAGCCTGGACACATCTTCCGCTCGGAGTATAATACTTTGCAGTCGTCACCTTAAGCTGCCCGTTATAAGGAAGCGGACGCACACTCTGGACAAGTCCCTTTCCGTAGGTCCTGCGGCCCAAAATGGTCGCGCGGTCCAAGTCCTGGAATGCACCGGAAATAATCTCGGAAGACGAAGCAGTGCCGGAGTCCACAAGGACAATTATAGGAATCTGAGTATCAACAGGCTCTGTGACAGTGCGATACTCACGCTTCGAATCGTCTGAATTTCCTTTCGAAGACACCACGAGCGAGCCCTTAGGCACAAACAAGGAGACGATATTGATAGCCTCGCTCATAAGACCGCCACCATTTCCGCGAAGGTCCAGGACAAGCTGCTTCATGCCCTGCTTCTTCAGTTTGAAATAGGCATTGCGCACATCTGCAGACACATTCTCCGTAAACCCGGTCTGCAGAATATAACCCGTAGTATCATTGACCATTCCTGCATACTCCACATCCGGCAGGTGGATTCTTTCGCGGACAAGAGTAACTTTCACAGTATCACCGGCATTCCATCCGTCTCCCCCACGCAGTTTCTTCACGTCGAACACAACAGAAGTCCCCGGCTTGCCTTTCATCCTGGACGTCGCACCTGAAGCATCGAAACCATGTACTCCGGTCCCGTCGATAGCCACGATTTCATCTCCGCATCTGAGCCCGGCCTTGTATGCCGGCGAATCCATATATGGCTCATTGATAACGACATTGCTCTCTTTGGTAGGCTTATAGATAATCGCGCCGATACCGCCGTAAGTCTTGCCGATCATAAACTCGAAGTCCTCGTTGTCCTCCTCCGGAACATACATCGTATAAGGATCCAGGTTTTCCAGCATCGCTTCGATACCCACCTTTTCAATACGGTCCAGCGGCAAAGAATCTACGTACGACTGATTCAGTTCTTTCAATATAGCATTCTGAATTTCAATCCACTGCCCCAGTTTGAAGCTTTTAGTCTGCCCGAAAGAAGGGATGAAGGTCAATGCAAATGCAGCTGTCGCCGCCACCAGTTTCAAATATTTCATAATCCAATAATTTTCAATGTTAATGTCAATGCCTCCCGCAGGCACCAAGCCAGCCTCGTGCAATAGCTGTGCCCCGGCAGAGAATTATACAAAAATACAAAATTACGCCTAGTAATGAGCATGTTGACTAAAGAAAAACAGCAGCTAGTCATCACGACCGGCTGCTGCTCACTTATTCAATATGAATTAAACTAGCTTATGTTATTCTGTCTTCTGGCACATGATATAACCATAATCGTGCCAAACTTATCAACCACCTAAAAAATATTTTTTTCGACAATCAGGCCATATACGGAAGACACTCAGGCTAATGAATCCATTTCTTGAAAAACTTCCAGATTTCCTCACATGTATCCATGCTGTGCTCACTCCAGCTGTGATTTCCGCCTATGACCTCATAAAGCCACACCTCCGTTTCCGGGCCATCCGGCCACGCCGGGACTCCTCCCATATAGCGGTGCAGCACGACCTGGCGGGGCTCATTCTTAGGATTATCCACCGGAACTGCATTGACCTTCATAGGAAGGGAATCCACCGCCTCATACGAGCAACGGGCTTCATTGACCCATTTGCTCACTGCGATAGGAACGGCAATGTATGCACCCCAGCCTCCCTTGTCCATAGGGTCGCCGTTCCAGAGGGAGGTCTTGTCGGATGTTCCGTGGACCTCCATCAGAGGGACAGATCCTTTGGCATTGAGGTCCTTCTGCATCCAATCGAGTGTAAGACCGGCAATCGGAGCGATTGCGGCGAAGAAATCAGGCTTGAGATAAGCCATCAGGTAGCACATCTCTCCACCGTTGGACATGCCGGTAAGGAAAGTGTTGGTCCTGCTCAGGCCATATTCCTTCTGGAGATGACGGGCAAGTTTGCAAAGAAAGTCCACGTCATCGGTCTGCAGACCTTTCTGGAAAGGATAACCGACATTCCAGCAAGTCTTGCCCTTGCCGTCCACGGCACCCTGCGGATAACACACCGCGAATTTCTCCCTGTCAGCCACCTTGCAAAGATTCTGCCCTCCTTTCATTGACCTTCCGCCATAGCCATGAAGAACCATGACGAGCGGCGCGTCAGAGGGAAGTCCGTCGGGAAGATAAAGCATGTACTCGCGTTCGAGTTCCTGATGCCTGAACGTAAAATGCTCAGGCTCGGCAGCATTGACGTTGCCGAAAAAGAAAACTGCCGCAACTACGGCGACAGTCAACGATAAAAATCTATTCATTGTTTCCTGCTTCCTTAAGTTTATGAAGCGTACTGAGATATTCCAGACCAGCAACCAGAACCAGACCGACTATCGCCCAAATGATGGCTCCGGAAACCTGAAGGTCAATGACTTGTCCCATATTGCCGCCGGACGAAAGGAGCAAATCTGCACCAGCTTTTGCAGCTTCCGCATCCATTCCACCTCTAAGCAGCTGAGCTTCAGCGACTTTGCTCATATCGTTCCATGGCCATACCTTGACAAGAGCACCCAGGACGAAGCCCACGAGAACCAGCATGGTCGGTCTTTCGAATCTCTTCAGAAGCCAATGGAGGAACTTGGAGAAGCCAAGGATTCCGATTACGCAGCCAAGTCCGAAGACCACCAGAACCGGGATATTCAATTCATTGACAGACTGCATGATAAAGTCATATTTTCCGAGAATCACGAGGATGAAACTGCCTGAAATTCCCGGGAGAATCATCGTGCAGACAGCAATGGCCCCGCAGATGAAGATGAACCAGAGGCTATCCGGAGTCGTGGTCGGCGACAAGGTGCATATTACTACGCCCAAAACAATACCGACGACAAAGAACAAGACATCATTGACTTTCCAACCTTTGATATCATAAATCATGTAGGCCGATGAGGCGATGATAAGTCCGAAGAAGAAGGCCCATGTCTGGACAGGGTAATAAGCCATCACATAGACCATCAGTTTTGCCAATGAAAATATGCTTATCAGAACACCGATGAACAGTGACACAAGGAATGTTCCGTGGATATATCTCCAGAACTCTCTGAACTTGCCCTGAAGAAGGAGCTTCCAAGAAGAAGGATCCATCATGGCATTGAGAGAATCAATGATTTCAGTAAATATTCCCGTGAGGAGAGCGATAGTTCCGCCCGACACGCCAGGAATCACATTCGCGGCACCCATGCCGAACCCCTTGATTCCGGTAATGATGTTTTTTGTCAATCCGTTCATTGTCAATATTAGTTTTGTCTATCTGATTGTTTCCAGGTAACGGGTAATTTCGACGAAAGCCTCCTCCTGAGAGAAGCATTTGCTTGGAGAGTCTTCTATAACAAGGTCGAACGTCCTGCCTTTCAGCTGCTTACGGCCAATCTTAAACTTCGCCGCAGAGCACTTTGCTATGCATTCGACAGGAAAATGATTATTATCAATGAGAAATATCATCATGTCCGGTCTTTCCGCAGCGAAGGTCTTTATCGTCTCCATGCTCGGACGCCCCCACCAGTTCAGATCTTTCTTAAGCAACGTACGATCCAGACTGGTAGTCTGTCTCTCATCTTCGCCCTTTCCGGCAAAATCGAAAAACCACACCGCAAGCTTGATTCCGTTGGCTTTGCAAAAAGCCTCAACCTTACTTTTGCATGCCTCACATCCGGTATCCTCCGCATCCATAATCACTGTAGCAGAACGGATTGCAGACAAAGGAAGAAGACCGGAGGTGGATTTACCGGCGGTCTTTCTTATAAATTTTCTTCTGAATATGTTCTTGATGAATTCCAGCATCAGTTCTCGTTTTCTTCCTCAACTTCACCGCCATTGACCTTGATGAGATCGCGAATCTCCTTCTTGGCGGCTTTCCATCTTGGAATATCAATCTTCGTGCCGATTACTTCGACAACCTTTGCAGCGATTATGGAACCGACCTCACCGCAAACTCTCAACGGCATCCCGAGCGAGTGCGCATAAAGGAATCCTGCCGCGTAGGTATCACCGGCGCCTGTCGCATCAAGTGCCGTCGCAGGCCAAGCCTCAATGTAATGATACTCATCCCCGCTCTTTACCATTGACCCGTTCTTTCCGACTTTCACGACGGCAATCTTGCAGTGTCTCGAAATCTCGTCCAATGCCTCGCGAGGCTCCTGCTTCGCAAATGCTTTCGCCTCCGACTCGTTAGCAAAGACAATGTCAACGTATCTGTCAACTATATCATGAAGGAAAGCGTCGTTGGACTCGACCACATTATATGAGGCCATATCCAGAGATATGATGCATCCGGCATTGTGGGCCATTTCTACAGCCTTGCGGATAAGCGCCTGGTTCTGAACAAGATAGCCCTCAATATGAAAATAATCATAGCCCTCGAAATATTCCTGCTTCAAGTCTTCAGGGACCATTTCGAGCGCAGCTCCCATGTAGTTGGCGAATGTCCTTTCCGCGTTTGCTCCGGACACGAACACCATTGACCTGCCTGAAGGATTCTTTCCCTTGAGAAGCATTGTCTTCACGCCGTACTGCTCCTCGTCGCTCTTGAAAAGATGCCCGAGTTCATCTTCACCTACTTTTCCGATGAAAGCGGACGGCATACCGAAAATGGCTGCGCAGGTGATTGTGTTCGCTGAACCGCCGGCCACATAGTGAAGTCCGTATGGTTTCAGGCTCTCAAAGATTCTGTTGCCTGTCTCCATATCCACGAACTGCATGCTGCCTTTCGGGAGGTGGTACATTTTCAGGAATGAGTCGTCAGGAAGCACCGCCAGGATATCTGTCAATGCGTTTCCTATGCCCAGTATGGATTTCTTTTCTGTTTTCATCGAAAAATATAGTGTTTTTTACTCTTACTCTGATTTCTTCTTGCCTCTTGATGCAGGTTTGTCCGCCTTCGGGGCAGACTTTGACTTTTTGGATGAAGGCTTCGCAGACTTTGCCTTGGAAAGTTTGATAGCCTGTTTCACCTTGGCCTTACGTGCGGCCTTATCTCCCTCACCAGCAGCAGGTTTCGGAGCCCTTACCTTCTTCACTACGGCTGGAGCGGTCTCAGGCATCGGCTGAGGAACCTCAGGTGCCTCAGGTACGGTAATCTTCGGCTCTACTTCCCGAACTTCTTCAGAAAACGGCCTATTTTCCCTAAAACTGTTTTCCTTTCTTGGGTAGGAGCCGCGTCCCCTTGTACCTCTGGAATCACTGAAGCGGTCACGCCTGGGAGAGTCATCTCCATCCTTGCTGCGGAATCCGCGACGTTCGCCACGCTCAGAAGAGTCACCGAAGCTCTTTCTTCCGCCCTTATCGAAACTGTCGGATTTTCTTCCGTCACGTCTGTCTGAATCTTTCTTGCGGGTAGTCCTATCAAATACTTTTACAGCAGGCTTGCGTTCTTCGTACTGTCCCGGAATATCCTCATGATGGCTCATGCGATCTTCTCCGCCCGTCTCAACCAACTCATAATCAAGGAGTTTCTGCTCCAGATTGGTAGATTTCACACGGATTCTGACAGGGTCACCAAGGTTATAGATGACACCCGTACGCTTTCCTACTATCCTGTAATGTTCCTGGTCGAATTCGAAGAAGTCTGACTGGACATCACGAAGAGCGACCATGCCCTCGATCTTGGTAGGCTCGATTTCCACATACATGCCCCACTCGGTCAGTCCGGAGATATGTCCGTCGAACTCTCCTCCGACCTTGTCCTGCATGAATTCTACAAGTTTGTACTTGGTGCTCGACCTTTCAGCCTCAGCTGCAATCACCTCACGCTCAGACGCATGCTTGCATTGATCTTCATAATATGCCTTGCTCTGGGAATCCGCGCCGTCGAGGTACATCTGCAGGAGCCTGTGCACCATCGTGTCCGGATAACGGCGGATCGGAGAAGTGAAATGTGTATAGAACTTGAATCCAAGGCCATAATGCCCGATATTGTCAGTGCTGTAGCAGGCCTTTGCCATCGAACGCAATGCGAGGATTTCTATCGCGCTGAACTCAGGCTTGTTCTTGGCCTCGGCGAGGAGTCCGTTCAATGCCTTCGCAAGTTTCCTTCCGTCCTCAGGTGCCTCCATAGTATATCCGAAGTTGCCGGCAAATGTCCTGAGTCCGGCCACTTTCTCCTGGTTTGGCTCATCATGGATACGATATACGAAAGTCTTGGCTGACTTCTTGGCTACACCGTTCATCTTTCCGCCGGTAGCGATAAACTCGGCAACTGAGCGGTTGGCAAGCAACATGAATTCCTCGATAAGCCAGTTGGCCTCCTTGGAAATCTTCTGATATACACGTACAGGACGGCCCTTTTCATCCACCTCCACTTTCATCTCAGGACGCTCGAAACTGATGGCTCCGGCAGCGAATCTGCGTTTGCGGAGAATAGATGCAATCTTATGCAATGTAAGTATAGCTTCCTTAAGTTCACGCGGAATCACGCAGCCTTCATAGACCCCGGCACCCATCATCGCCTCAGAACGTCCTGCGGCTTCATGCTCTGCCCTTGCGGCAGCCTCAGGCGAAGCTTCCAGAACAGGGTCTTTCACCGCCGCATGGATACCGTCGGTACCGCCTCGGAGATCCATCTCCAGAGACTTTTCCCCATTGTCAATGATCTGCTGGGCAGTCTCATAGGCGAATCTGTAATTCGAGTTGATTACAGTTCTTCCGAACCATGAGCTGACAATGCCGGCAAGAGGGGTAATCTCAAATACTGCCGAGAATGTAAGTTTTTCCTCATTAGGTCGGAGTGAGCAGAGCTTGTTTGAAAGCTTTTCAGGAAGCATAGGCACAGTCCTGTCCACAAGATAGACTGACGTACCTCTTGCCTGAGCCTCTTTATCCACAACGGAACCAGGTGTCACATAATAAGATACGTCTGCGATATGCACACCCACCTCGTAATTTCCGTTTTCCAGTTTCCTGAAAGATAGAGCATCATCGAAGTCTTTCGCATCCTCAGGGTCGATAGTAAAGGTCAATGTATCCCTGAAATCCTTTCTGCCCTTGAGGTCTTTTTCTGTGATTTTGTCAGATATGCTGTCCGCAGCATTTTCCACCTCAGGCTCGAACCTGTATGGCAGACCGTATTCTGCCAGGATGGAATGCATTTCGGTATCATTGGCACCAGGCTCTCCGAGCACATCCACAAGATGTCCCTTTGGGTTCGGCTCTCCCCTGTCCCAACTGTCCACAAGCACCGCAACCTTTAGTCCGGCATGAACGGTGAGGTCCTTTGCCTCGCCATCCACCGTCTCATGAACACCGGCTACAGCAAATTCACCGTTGCCGAGCGCCTTCAGATATCCGCTCTCCGGAAGAGGATTCTTCCGTCTGTGAATAGGTTTGCCGTCAATATCGGTTATGTCAATGCTGATGTCGTAAGGCATCACACGGCTCTGCATGAGGACCCATGCCTGATTTCCTACGACGTGGAGAACTCCCACAAATGGCTTGCGGGACCTTTCAACTATCTCAAGGATAACACCTTCCTGTCTTCTTGTATCTGTCTTTTCCTTCGTTACGGCAACCTTGACAGTGTCGGCATTGAGAGCGCCTTTGGTCTTGCCCTGTCTCACATAGATATCATCATCCATGCCCTCGACCTTTACAAAGACGAATCCGTCTCTTGTCATCTGGACCGTACCGACATACTCCGGATAGTCCTTTTTCATATCATCATTACCGCCGCGACCTTTTTTAGAGAAGTTGCCGCCTCTGCCTCCGGACCTGCGTCCGAAACCATTTCTTCTTTCTGAATCTTCGTGCCCGCGATTACCGCCATTACGTCTTCGTCTGTCAAATGCCATAATTGTTTATGTTATAATATATCCTGCAAAGATAAGAATAAAAAAGCAACCTCTCGCACAATAACAAGGAAATCAATACAAACGTGCCCCGGCGCCAGCAATACGGCTGGCGTCGGGGCACATAACTCTGTATCGGAAACGTACTAGTCTTCAGGAGCGAACATAGGGTCCCAGCTCGGGAGAAGAATCGGCTTCTGGTCAAGCATCTTGAGGATGTCAGCAGGGATATATTTCTTCTCTGCAACAACTCTGAACATGTACTCCCGGAACCACTCGTCAGTCATGACTACGCAGCCGTGAACGCCGCTGTCCGGGCCCCAGCTATTCTCCACCATCCACTTGTCAGCATTGCCGTTTTCATCGACATTGACAGCAATGAGAGTCATTGCGTGGGATGAACCGCTCGCATGTGTCTGTACCCTCTGCTTCTTGTCCATGGTGAATTTCACGCCGAAAAGGGACTCGTAATCATAGTTGGCGATATCGAGAAGGCTTCTGCGGGCATTTGCGAACTTGCCTACGTCACATGAGAAATACATCGCGGTATTGTCTTTCAGAGATGCGATTGCAACCTCTCTGATGCGCTCGATAGGAAGGTTCACATAAACCCAGTTCTTTCCGTCATAGACATGGCGGTCATAGTCGATTTCATAAACCTTTCCGTACTCTCTGGTCGGGTCGTTCATGAGCATCACGTAGTTGCCGTCAAGGTCAGCATTGATATACTTCTGATAGAATGACTTAGGAGTGTATTTCTCTGTGCTGATGACCTTGTCGGAAGCATCGCGCATAGTCCACTCGAACTCTGTCGGAGGCACTCCGAGGCAAAGTGAAAGGACTCTGTAAACGTCTGTCAGGACCTCTTCCTTAATCTTGAGGAGTTCTGCAGTAGAGTCAGACTTCTTTCCCTTCGAACCTGATGCGGCATAAGCGTCACGGATACGGAGGCCGCCCTGGCGAAGAATATTCTTGAGCTGTGAAGCCATGAGAGCCGTATTGTTGCTGCTGAAAGTCTCAGGCATAACCTCAGACGGAACTACACCATATTTCATGATAAGGTCAGAAACGCCTGTAAACTGTCCGCCGTCGCTGAGAGGGTTCGAGAAGAGCCAATCCACCTTGCGGTCTTCGAAAGGAAGATTTCTCGTGTCAATGACACCCTGGAGGAAGAGATTTGATTTCTCCAGCTGGTCGAAGAAGAAGACATAGTTCTGAGAGAAGGTGAACGCTCCGAGGTTATACTCAGATATCATCTTGGCTCTCATGACGTTAAGTCCCGTGAAAAGCCAGCATCTGCCTGAAGATTTCTGGTCGGTTATGCCCTTTGTGGCAACTCTGTATGTGAAATGGTCGTCCACTACAGGAGACTGCTCGGAATTGGTCGCAAGGACATTGATAGAAGTTCCTGCCAATGCGTTTTTGAGTGCCTTGTCTGTAGCGCTTCCGGTGTAACCCTTGCTGATTCTGGACATCATTTCCGGTGAAATTCCTCCGTCCGTGGAATTCTGTGCCGACATCACGGCCGGCAACATTGCCGCGAGTGCGGCTGTAAGTAACAACTTTTTCATGATATCAATTTTGTTTGTATTCAAAAATATTTTCAATGTCATTGACCTTTACTCTGCATACAGCAGGTACGGCTTCCGACGGGCCTTGAACTTTTCGACATCGTCCTTCCACATTGATTTTATCTCTGCGGCGTCTGCGCCCTTCATTATCATTTCGCGGACCCAGGAATTTCCCATCAGTTTATCGAAGAACGGCTTACTTCCGAAGAAACTCCGTCCGTCCGCAAGAGTCCCCGCAGCAGCGTCGGAACTGGGCTGCGCCATCACTACCCTATAAGCATTGACAACATATTCAAGGTTCACCCCTTCCCGCCAGACTTCCTCCAACGCTTTGTGTGTCAGGTCAATGCCATAGCACCATTCGCCCATATAATCCGGTTTCACAGCCCCAGGCATACTCTCCGGCCTGAACCTGTAACTGTATATTCCCATGTCCGGGCTTCCGTACATTTCGAAAGGATGATCGGTTCCCCGGCCAAGCGAAATCACTGTACCTTCGAAGAAACACAGCGACGAGTAAAGATATACGGAACGCATGGTCTTCAGATTAGGCGACGGCGGCATTATCAGAGAATATTTGTCCCTGTGAGTGTAGCCTCGACATGGGACCACTTCGAGATTGCACCTGCCTCCATCCGGGAGCCACCTTTCACCATTGATCATGAGCGCAAGTTCGCCCAATGTCATTCCGTGGACTACCGGAATCGGCAGATAGCCTACTCCTGACTTGTAGTTCATGTCCAGGACAGGACCATCCACATAGAAACCGTTCGGATTCGGACGGTCCAGAACTATAACTTTCTTGTCGTACTTGGCGCAGACATCCATGAGCCTGTACATGGTGATGTAGTAGGTGTAATACCTGAGACCAACATCCTGGATATCGACCAGAAGCACATCGAACAAGGACATGTCTTCTTCTGACGGCTGATTTTTGGAACCATATAGCGAGACTATCGGGACACCTGTCTTGGCGTCAATGGAATTGCCGACCTTGGCACCGGCATCAGCATTTCCCCTGAATCCGTGTTCCGGTGAGAAAATCACAGTAACATTGACCTTTTTCTTCAGCATCACATCGGCCAGATGCGGGCCGAAAGTTTTTGGTCCCGACAGGTCGAAGTTCTTGCCTTTCAGGACTTTGTCCCCGACAACACCGCTCTGGTTGCTGAATATGGCAACCCGCTTTCCTTCCAGACCGGGGACGTATCTGGAGAATTGAGCATCACCCAATATGGTCTTGCCGGATAACGAAATTGCCGCCGTGGCCATAACGACCACGACAGCAATCATATATCGTAAACATATCCTAGTTATCATGCGGTTGTCAGCTTTATGGCCATCAGGGCCACCTAACCGCATAAAGGTACGAATTTTATTGCATTGAACCGCCTACGATGTCGAGAATTTCGCTGGTAATCTTAGACTGACGTCCCTTGTTGTATTCCAAAGAGAGTTCCTGAAGAATTTCGTTACCATTGTCAGTAGCCGTCTGCATAGCAACCGTCCTCGCGGCATGCTCAGCGGCATTGGTATCGAGCTGAACGGTATATATCTTCATCATCAGCACTTTAGGCATCAGTTCGTCCAGCAGGCTGTCCACATCAGGCTCGACTATATAGTCGAATTTGCGACCTCTTTCATCTGCCTCGGCTGCAGCCTCCTTGTTCTCAGATATCGGCATGGTCGTCATCGGCAGATAAACGTTCCTGACTGACGGCTGGGAAGCGGTGGACTTGAAATGATTGTAAATCAGCTCCACCTTGTCATAGACGCCCGTCATGAAACCGTGAACCAACTCTGCAGCAAGCTCTGAAGCCTGTTCGTAGTTCGGTTTTTCAGCCAGCTGCGTACCATCCAACGGAGACTCGAAGCCTTTCTTCTTCATCGCCTCGGCCATCTTCTTTCCGATGGAATAGACAGTAATGTCGGTCGGCAGAAGACCGGATGCAAGATATTCATCCACAACTGATTGCGCATGTTTTACCGCTGTAGCGTTGAACCCGCCGCAAAGAGAAGAATTCGAAGAATACGCGACTATCGCAACCTTCCGCACAGGGCGCTCGGCACAAAGAATTTCAAGTTCATTGTCAATGCTGCCGTCACCGTCTTCCGGAGGCAACGAAGCAAATGGCTTGAGAGGGTCGAAAGTATCGGCCTTCTTGTACAGTCTCCTCCTGTATGCGATAAGATTCGCCAGCATGCGGTAGAGCATCTCCTCATACGGCAACATGTTTCCGATGGCTGTTTGCGCCTTGTGGAGTTTGGCGGCAGCAACCATCTTCATTGCAGATGTAATCTTCAATGTACTGTTGACGGACGCAATGCGATTCTTTATTTCTTTCAGTGACGGCATATTACTTACCCTCGTTCAGACCGAGAACAATATCCTCGGCTTCCTGCTCAATGATTTTTGTGATGTTTTCGTCCAGTTTCCCGCTTGCAAGAGGTGCCAGGACATCTTCCGTATGGGATGCACGCATCCTCTCGAGGAACTTGTCCTGGAAACTGCGGACTTTCTCCATAGGAATGTCGCGCAACAGAGAATGTGTACCGCAATACAGGATGGCAATCTGCTCACCTACCGGCATAGGAGAATACTGAGGCTGGATAAGGAGCTGTTTGTTCTTACGGCCTCTGTCCAATGCCAGAGCAGTAACCTTGTCCACATCGCTGCTGAACTTGGAGAAGGACTCAAGCTCATCGTACTGGGCCTGGTCGATCTTCAATGTGCCGGCAACTTTCTTCATACTCTTGACCTGTGCGCTACCACCGACACGGGACACGGAAATACCCACATTGATAGCCGGACGGAATCCCTGGTTGAACAGACTGCTCTCGAGATAGATCTGACCGTCAGTAATGGAAATCACGTTGGTAGGAATGTAGGCTGAGACGTCACCCGCCTGAGTTTCAATGATAGGCAATGCCGTCAATGATCCTCCGGCCTTGACCTTTCCAACCAATGATTCCGGAAGGTCGTTCATCTGCTCAGCAACTTCCTGCTGGCCAATGATTTTAGCGGCTCTTTCCAGAAGTCTTGAGTGAAGATAGAACACATCTCCAGGATATGCCTCACGTCCTGAAGGGCGGCGCAAAATCAATGATACCTCACGATATGCGACTGCCTGTTTGGACAGGTCATCATAAATTACGAGAGCAGAACGTCCTGTATCACGGAAATATTCACCAATTGCGGCACCGGCGAATGCAGAGTAATACTGGAGCGCAGCAGGGTCCGCAGCGGTTGCGGCAACGACTACCGTGTAGTCCATAGCGCCCTTGGAACGCAGTGTATCCACGATACTTGCCACGGTGGAGCCTTTCTGGCCTATCGCTACGTAGATACAATATACTGGATTGCCCTTTTCGAATTCGGTCCTCTGATTGATGATTGTATCTATGGCAATGGCTGTCTTTCCGGTCTGCCTGTCACCGATGATAAGTTCGCGCTGACCTCTTCCGATAGGAATCATCGCGTCGATAGCCTTGATACCGGTCTGCAATGGTTCATTGACCGGCTGACGGAAAATAACTCCCGGAGCCTTGCGCTCAAGAGGCATTTCCAGTTTTTCGCCAGTGATTTCACCAAGTCCGTCGATAGGGACGCCAAGCGGATTCACGACGCGGCCCAGCATCTTTTCGCCGACAGGAATAGATGCAATCCTTCCTGTGCGCTTCACGGTCATTCCTTCTTTGACCTCGTCAGTAGGGCCAAGGAGCACGGCTCCGACATTGTCCACCTCAAGGTTCATCGCAACGCCCATGACGCCGCTGTCGAATTCCAGAAGTTCGCCGGACTCAGCATTGGTCAGGCCAAAGATTCTGGCCACACCGTCGCTAACCTGCAGCACGGTGCCGACCTCCTCCAGTTTAACGGAGAGGTCCGCAGACTCAAGCTGTTTCAGCAGCACGTCCGATATTTCACTTGGTTTTATATTATTCTGACTCATACATCTTTCTGTTATTTTGTTCAATGAATCGTCTCCTCAAGTCTTCCAACTGTCTGGACACGCTCGCATCGATTCTTCTGTCAGCAACCTCGAAGACGAATCCTCCGATGATGGAAGGATCGACAGTTACCGTCAACTCAAGCTGAAGGCCCGTAAGATTCCTGAACATTTCACATATCTTTCTTTCAAGCTCCGGAGAAGGCATACTCACGACAAGTCTGGCATGACTCACCCCCTGTGCAGAAAGCCAACGCTCTCTGAAATAATGAAGGATATAGCGCAGATACGACTCCCTGTCATGATTTATCACAAGGCCCAGAAACCTGACAAGTGACTGACGCATCGGCTCTTCTCCAAGCGCTTTGGACATCAGTTCTATCTTTTCGGACGATGACAGCAGAGTCTTGCTTTCCACAAGACGCTCCAACTTTACAGATGCAGCCAATGCGTCAGCAAGAGTGCAAGCCTGTTTGTACACGACCTGTCCCTCACCTGTCTCTTCCACGTATTTCAGAAGAGCATCAGCATATCTTGACGCTATAATTCCTGTATTCATTATGAGCTTCAGTTTTTAACTATGGAGTCTTTTCTGTTGTTCAGTTCCTCCATAACCTTGTCAACATATCGCTTCTGAACGTCTTCTGAGGCAAAGTCTGACCTCAGAATCTTTTCGAAAACATTCATTGACAGCATTGCGACTTCCTTGCGGATATCCTGCAATGCGCTTTCCTTCTCGGCAATGATTTCCAATCTGGCCTGTTCGAGTACCTTGGACGCTTCCTCCTGAGCCTGAGCCTTGGCCTGCTCGATGATGGACGCTTTCATTTTCGCCGCATCATCCATAATACGGGCACGTTCTTTCTTGGCCTGGAGAAGAAGTTCCGCCTGCTCCTTGTTCAGGTTCGCAAGTTCTCCTCTGGCCTCTTCCGCCATTGCCAATGACTTGTTGATGGACTCAGTCCTCTCATTGACCATCTTGGTAATGACAGGGAATCCGAACTTGGCAAGGATGAAAAAGACAATGCCGAAGATTATGACCATCCAGAAAAGGAGGCCAGTATCAGGTGTTACAAGTGACATAAGGACAATTAGTTAAACAGAGCGAGAAGGCAGACAATGATTGCAAACAGAGCTGCACCCTCGATCATGGCCGCAACAATAATCATTGAAGAACGGATATCTCCGCCTGCTTCAGGCTGACGGGCGATAGACTCAGTAGCAGAAGAACCGATCTTTCCGATACCATAACCAGCCGCCAATGCTGCAACAGCAGCTCCAAGAGCTATACCAATCTTACCAATTGCCTCTGAAGCAACTGCCTGTAAAAGAATTGTAAGTAACATAACTATAAATTTTTAATAAACTAACTTTCTTTCTGTCTTGCCATACCAATGAATACTGCCGACAATATCGTGAACACGTACGCCTGAAGGAATGCCACAAGGATTTCAAGCACGTCCATAAACACTCCGAAAAGCAGGGAAACGACTGTCATGCTACCGAACAGGACAGCATTGTATTTGGCAAAAATAAATATTATACAAACCAGACTTATAGCGATGATATGCCCGGCGAGCATATTGGCAAAAAGCCTTATCATCAATGTCAATGGTTTCATTAGGGTACTGAACATCTCGATAATCGGAAGTATCGGAATAGGAAACTTCAGCATCATCGGAACGTCCGGCCAGAAGATATCCTTGAAATAGTGCTTCGTTCCGAACAGATTGATCATGAAGAATGTGAAGAATCCGAGGACGCAGGTCACTGCGATATTTCCGGTAACATTGGCTCCTCCCGGGAAGAATGGAACCAGTCCCAAGAGATTGTTAATCAATATCCAAAGGAACACGGTACACAGATACGGGGAAAACTTGGCGTAATCCTCGCCAATGGAGTCTTTGGCCACACCCGTGTCGATCATCATGATTACTGGCTCCATGAAAGCAGCAATCCCTCTAGGAGCCTCATTTACAGCATCATGCTTGCGATACCAGCGTGCAGTTCCGAGGATAAGCCATACAAGCAGCGCGCTGCTCATGAATATTGACAATACATTCTTCGTGATCGACAAATCCAATGGTCGTATTTCTTCTCCTGCCGCATTCCTCTCGACGATTTTTCCGCTTTCTTCTGAGATGTAGAATCCTTCATACTGATGGCCTTCTTCCACTTCCGCAGATGAGAAAACGTGCCAGCCGGAAGTCTTGCTCCTGATGATGACAGGCAGCGGAATGGCTATCGATTTTTCTCCGATATTCGTGATGTGCCACTCGTACGAGTCTCCGGTATGACCGAAAATGACATCTTTGACATTGAAATCGGCCTCCGTCGCAACACTATCGGCCACAGCCTCTTCCGCATGGACTGGAATCCACACCGAAACGGCCAGAATCAATGCTGCTATGTATTTCCACAATTTCATAATTCCACGCAAACGGAAACTTTATTGTTCCTTATTTCCACAAAACCGGACTTTACGGACAGGCTTTTGACCTCTCCTCCGGCAGTCTGATATGTCACCTTTCCGCTATTGAGTGTCGTGATCATCGGCGCATGGCCTTTGAGGACTTCAAACGGAGCCACCTTGCCAGGCAACTTCACGTAAGTTATCTCGCATTGCTCCAACACCTGCTCGGGTGACATTATTATGAGCGAAAGCTGTGCTTCCATGATTCAATCAGTTTTTTCCGGCGCTCGCAAGTATCGCTTCGCCCTTGCGTATCGCATCCTCGATGGTGCCGACGTTAAGGAAGGCCTGCTCCGGAAGATAATCCACCTTACCGTCAAGAATCATATTGAATCCCTTGATGGTATCTTCAATGTCAACCATCACGCCAGGCACGCCCGTGAACTGCTCCGCAACCGCGAAAGGCTGGGACAGGAATCTCTGGACTCGTCTTGCCCTGTTCACAGTAAGCTTGTCTTCGTCGGAGAGTTCGTCCATACCGAGAATCGCGATGATATCCTGCAATTCCTTGTTTCTCTGGAGAATCTGCTTTACACGCTGGGCGGTATTGTAATGCGCTTCACCGACGATGTTCGGGTCAAGGATTCTGGATGTGGAATCCAACGGATCAACTGCCGGATAGATACCCAGCTCGGTAATCTTACGGCTGAGCACGGTAGTCGCATCCAAGTGGGTGAAGGTTGTCGCAGGGGCTGGGTCCGTCAAGTCATCCGCCGGCACGTAAACAGCCTGGACTGACGTAATGGAACCATCTTTCGTAGAGGTGATTCGTTCCTGCATCTGGCCCATTTCCGTAGCCAATGTCGGCTGGTATCCCACTGCTGAAGGCATTCGTCCAAGCAATGCTGACACCTCAGATCCGGCCTGCGTGAAACGGAAGATATTGTCAATGAAGAAAAGTATATCTTTCGGGCCGTCTGCCGTCTTGCTGTCTCTGAATGACTCTGCAAGCGTAAGTCCTGACAATGCGACTGAAGCACGGGCTCCAGGCGGCTCGTTCATCTGTCCGAACACCAATGCTACCTGAGACTCCGAAAGTTTATCACGGTCAACCAATGAAAGGTCCCATTTGCCTTCTTCCATGCTTTTCTCGAAGGCTTCTCCATATTTGATGACACCGGATTCTATCATTTCCCTGAGAAGGTCGTTTCCCTCCCTGGTTCGTTCACCGACTCCGGCGAAAATAGAAAATCCGTTATGTTTCTTCGCGATGTTATTTATAAGTTCCTTGATGAGCACGGTTTTGCCGACACCGGCGCCTCCGAAAAGACCGATTTTACCGCCCTTCAGATAAGGCTCAAGAAGGTCAATGACTTTAATACCTGTATAGAGGACTTCCTGTGAAGTCTTCAGGTCTTCGAATTTAGGAGGCTCCCTATGGATCGGCAGTTCAGTCTTCCTGTCCAGTTCTCCGAGTCCGTCAATAGAATTTCCTACGACATTGAGAACTCGTCCGCGAATCTGAGGTCCTGCAGGCATTTCAATAGGATGGAATGTACTGACAGCCTCCATTCCTCTTTTCAGGCCATCCGTCGAGTCCATCGCCACTGTTCTGACGGTATCCTCGCCAATATGCTGCTGAACTTCCACGATCAATTCTTTGCCATCCTCTCTTCTGATGGTCAATGCATCATGGATTTTAGGAAGGTCGTTCTTTTCTTCCGCTTGGGACAGGTCGAAATGCACATCTACGACCGGTCCAATAATCTGAGATATATGTCCTACAACGTTTGGCATATCACTTTATTTTATAAGTCCTACCAGTGGGCAGAACTCGAATTAGTTTTTCTTTCGGCAGACCGTGTTTCCTACGGTTTTCCGAAACCCAATGTTGGCTGAAAAATTCATGCCATGAACATAAAATAATATCCAAATATTCCAATGATGGGGCAAAAACGGACAAACAAATCTGACAAAACGATGTAAATAACATGATTACTTGCAAGCAGATTTCGTCAAAATGAAAAAGATGGTGTAAATAAAAGGCATATTTTACACGGAAATGATAAATCTGACAAAACGGGGTAAAATCAGGCCGTTTTTTACCCCGTTTTGTCAGTATGACATAGTTGCCGTCGGAGCCTAGTGCCCATCCGTCGTTACCGAGCTGGCATTTCGGACCTTGGTTCTGCCACAGAGATACGTAACAAGGACACTTGAATAGCCATAATGAGTGGACAGGCGCAGAATTTCCGGAAACAAAATAGGGAGAGTCCTGATTTTCGACCCTCTTGGCAGGCGCGATTAGGAAAACATACGCGGTAAGATACTGAAGATGAGGACGTTGCGAGATTAAGGCCACGACATGAATCTGCCAAGACCACCTTTCAAAAAGACCTCTTGGCAAGAGGCTGATCATCTAATCAATTAAGATACAGACGATTACGGCCATATCGACCTGTCAAGAGGGTCGAAACGGAGACGG
>ERZ780125.215-NODE-215-length-23445-cov-28.7171_pt1 | contig 23445 bp, 22 predicted proteins | sample MGYA00433082_ERZ780125 | MGnify/ENA primary metagenome ERZ780125 (study PRJEB29588, sample SAMEA1970465) | human gut metagenome | biome: human gut; feature: human-associated habitat; material: faeces | place: Denmark | collected 2008/2010 ... | reverse complement strand
ATTGGCTATATCCTAGCCTTTTCAGGCCCGATGATTTCTAAACGGGACAGCAGTGAGTCAATATTTTAATTTACTGCATCAAGATTTTGTTTCTAAAGGCGTTTATAATGCCTTTTTAGATAAGGATTCTTTGTTGCATGTAGATCCGTTACTTTTAAAAGGTTGTTTAATACCTGAATTTAAGGAATCGTATGAAAAGTTTTTATGTTATTTTCAACAACTTATCCCCCTTGTCAGATTTGTTAAGGAACCAAACGCAAAGGATTTATTCTTTAAGCAAATTATAAAGAAATTTACTTTGCGTGAAATTTCAAATACAGGTTTAGGATTTTCAAAAGAAAACTCTTATGGGAAAGGAATAAGTGGTGAATTGGCTAAGCAGTTGGCTAACAGTGCTTATACTATTATCAAAGCAGGTCTGGTTGAGCCAGAAATATTTGCTTTGATGCAATTGATAGAGGACCATGTAGGTGCTGACAGAATAAGCGATATGACACTTTACATTTTGCAGGAAGACTTTCTTGCATATACCCAAAGAATTGCTAAGGAATTAAATATTAAAACCGAAAAATACAATTATGCTCATGATATAGTATATGAAGTACCATTTTATAGAGGCAAGCCCGTTCACTTTATACCAATGCAATTATTGGCAGATTTGCCAAAAGCAAACGATTTTGATGAAATAGATAAGGTATGCAATTATAACAATCAATTAAAGAAGAAAATAGCAGATGTTATAGGATTATCATGGGCGCAATATAAAGATTATAAGAAGCGAGATTGGAAAGAACTCATTCTTGGAAATAAGGCATGTTATGAAGCGGTCATATCTTACTACAAGGGATTAAAGGGTGTTTCTTATAATTTTACTTCTGACGTTAATAAAGAGTATTTTGATATATTGTTGCATGATTTATTATTACAGCATCCAATAGTTCTTCCTACGATTACTGGTAATATTCAGACTGTTGTTTATGAGAAGACCAAGTCAATATGCATGCAATTTAAACATCTCGTAGAAGATAACAGACTCTCAGCGCTATTCTATAAAGACAAGCGTAAGCCCAATGAAACTGATTGGCAAATGTTATTGTATGCTGTAGCCGATACATATAAGGTAGCGGCAAATTTAGATGTGTCTATAACAAGAGAAGATAATCCAGGAGTGGGTGAAATCGATTTTCATATAACATGTGGATCTAAAGCAAATACAATCATTGAAATGAAACGCTCAAGCAATGCAAACTTGATCCATGGTTACAGAACTCAATTAGCTTCATATATGAAAGCCGAAAAAGCAGACAATGGTATATTTTTAATTATTATGGAAGATGATTCTATAGAACAGATTAGGACAAAAATAGAAGAAGTGCAAGTAGATATGAAGGAAAATGGAGAATACATTCCTGAGGTGATATATGTTAATGGAAAGAAACAATATTCTGCGAGTAATAGAAAATACGTTTCCCCCAAATTATGACCATAAAAATTGATTGTTTTAATTATGGTATAGAGAGATGATTTCGAAAACAATAAAATAGCAATATACCAATGAATAAAGAAGAAAGAAATTCCTTCCGAAAGGAAATGATTGGTAAGTTAGAAGAACAATGGGCTAAGAATAATAGCCCTGAAGACGACCTCTTCTATTACCACCCATCTGAAGATAAAATCGTCCTATCCCATGCTCTGTTCTGGGTAATGACCCAAAACATAAAAGGTAAGGTAGGCAAGGAAAAGTACTTATTGCTTCTCCGCCAATATCAGGAAGAGATGCTCGAAGCCTACTTGACGGAATCAGAAGATTTCAAAGACCTGCTTCACTATTGTAACGTCATATACAATACTCTTCCTGTAATCCTTCGAAGCATGTACGATTTCCGAATCCACTTAGATGCTCGCAAGCTAGCCGCCATTACGATAGTCGTTGGCGGTTATGGTGGTGATATGCCCGAAGACCAGGCATACGACCTCCTCGATGATATAGACTTCTATTATAATAAGGTGAAGTGCCGCAAGATAGAAAAGCTCTTACCTGTATTGAACAAACTGGTAATAGAAGAGCAAAAGTTCCTTTAGCTTCCTTTGGGTAAAGCTTCCAACAGAAGGCATCGGATAAATTGATAGCTTCCTTGAATGAGAAGATGACAAAGCTCACTTCAAAGCACATTATCAGACTGTTACCCACAGCAAGAAATAAGGTGCTAAAATTAATATAAAATATGACGATACAAGAATATTATAAAGAGTTTACTACAAAAGTTTCTTCAAATATAAATATGTCATTAGCTGACAATGATTCTTGCATAGCTATGATAGCAAAGAATAGTTATTTTGTTGAAGACTATAATATTTGGGTGAACATATTAGGTGAACGATTAGAAAGTGTTATTTTTAAAAATGCAATAAAGATATATCAAGAATCATTATCAAATATGGTAATGGGATTATACCAACCAGCCTTTATGGGCTTGCGTTATTTTCTTGAAAGAACTCTTATGGGAGTTTATATGTCTGCCAATGAGTTAGAGTTACGTACTTGGTTAGTAGGAGGACGAGACACTTATTGGAGTGAGTTGATAGGTGAGGAAAATGAGGATAAAGATACTAGAACGAATAATTCGAACGAAAAAGGTGTAAATCTTAATAAGGGATTATATTCCATTAAGTTTACGCATGCTTTTAACCCTTCTTTGACTGACAGAACAAAAGAATTTAGAGCATTGACAAAATCTGTTTATAGGGATTGTTCTATGTATGTACATGGAAATTGTTCTGTATTAGAAGAGTTGGGGCAAAAGATAGAGTATTCTAAAGATTTAGTATCCAAATGGAATGACTATGCAGATACCATTTCTCGCTGTATTCTCTATGCATTTTATTTGCGATATTATCCAATATTGTCAGATGAAGCTAAGAGGCGGGTATCTGACAGATTGCGTGAAGAGTTTTCTACAATTTCAGAAATAAATGATTACTTGTTATGAATGAACTATTTGTAAGAACAGAGGATATCGAAGAGAAAGAAATTCTCAATTATTTTGTTGAAAGCCCCAAAGACCGTAGCATTATCGATCAATTAAAATCGCGTTCTCCTATTATATTAGTTGGAGGACGTGGAGTTGGAAAATCATTTTTGATGAAAGTGGCCAAGGTAGAGCTGGCGAATGATTTTTCCAATGATAAGATAATGCCTGTTTACATATCTTTCATTAAAAGTTCCTTAGTTGCAACACATGACAAAGGAGGATTTCTCTATTGGATGTTAGCTAAAATTTGTAATGGCATCGTTCGTCAACTAAAGCGAAGTGGTTTAGTTGTAGGTGCTTCTCGGAGTTTAGACATATTGGCAGGAGGACAGATTGATGATAGAAAACAGACTAAAATAGAGGAGATTTGTTTAGAATTTGAAAATCTGTGGAGAAATCAAGGCAATATAAATATTGAGAATATACCTTCGGTTGAAGATGTGAAAAATGCGGTAGAAGATATTTGCGAGGAGAATGGAATCAAGCGAATTGTTTTATTCATAGATGAAGCAGCTCATATATTTATACGTGAACAGCAGGCCGAGTTTTTTACCCTCTTTCGTGATTTGCGTTGCCCTAAAATTTCTTGTAAGGCTGCAGTATATCCAGGAGTAACAGCTTATGGCGACAATTTTCAATATTCACAAGATGCTACTTTTATCAACTTAAATAGGTTTGTGACGGATAGTGGTTATGCCGAAACAATGAGGGAAATGGTAACTAAACAGATAGAGGATAGCGGTTATCTGAAGGAACTCTCCCGAAGAGGGCAAGAATTTACAGATTTAACTTATGCAGCAAGTGGCAATCCTCGTTTCCTGCTAAATAATATTAAGGCTTTGAATAAGTTTTCTGCAAATGATATAAATCTAGTTATTAAGAACTTCTATCGCGTAACATTGTTGGCAGAACATTCTGCTTTATCAGAGAAGTATCCAAAATTAGAAGTTTTAATAGATTGGGGACGAAAATTTATTGAAGACCATGTTTTGGCAGAAATGCAGAAAAAAAACCAGGATGCTGTCAAAACTAACAAGCCAACAATGTGTTATTTTTGGATTCATAAAGACTCTCCAGAACCAGTTAAGAGAGCTTTATCGCTTCTAGAATATACAGGAATAGTGCAGATGCATACAAAAGGATTAAGAGCTTCGGGTGGTGAAGTGGGAACCAGGTATATGGTGAATCTTGGATGCTTATTTGCTAAAGAGGCAAATCCTTTAAGTGTTTCACATAATATAATAAAGAATTTAGATGTTCGTCGATATATAGAATTCAGTGCAAATAGTCCTGCTTATGTAGATATAAAGGATTCTGAGCAAACAATAACAGACAATGATTTGTCAGAATCTTTAGAACAACAATTAAGTAAAGACATTAAAGTATTGAATATTTCAGATTTCTTGAAATCTAAATTGTATGAAGTTAGGCTCTGTACAATCAAAGATGTATTGAGTGCAACAGAATCCGACATAAAAAAGGCCTATTATGTTGGTAATAAAAGATCCAGAATTATGAAGAGTGCTGCTTTGACTTCAATATATGAATATTTAATAGGATAAGAATAATAGGAGAAAATCTTATGGATGAACAAAGTGTGATAAAAGCGATTAATGAATATTTGGCAAAATGGCCAAGTCTGAAAATATCTGATTTTTATGCAGGAATCACAGATGACTTTAAAAGAAGGTTGTTTAATGAGCATAAATTGAAACAGACAGATATATGGATTGCATGCCCATGTGATTCTAAAGAAACTGCTATGGCAATAGAAAAAATGTGCCTTAGTAGTGGGATGCAAGGTGATACTGGTGGAGGAAACAAAGACTCTGTATGGGTATATTGTTATGCTGTAACTAAAGGCAGTGTTGAACATACTTAATTCTTATCCAGCGGTCCCATCCCGCATAACATGGCGAAGACCTTTGATGGTCCGCCAACCTTAGAGCGTAGCGGTTCCGAGCACCGAGTAGGGCGGTTTCCTCCCTCGCTCCTGAGGAGAGAGGGCAGGGGTGAGAGGTGGAGCCTTCTTTAATGGTAAAGAAGGACGGGATGATTTTAGAAAGACTCCTTCTTTAACGGTAAGGAAGGACGGGTAGGTTTTCGAAAAAATAACACAATAATGATGAAAAATTTCAAAGATATAAAAGTAGCAGTAGCCGGTACCGGCTACGTCGGTCTGAGCATAGCAACGCTATTGTCCCAGCACCATCATGTAACAGCAGTAGATGTTATCCCAGAGAAGGTGGAGAAACTCAATAATAAGATTTCTCCTATCCAGGACGATTACATTGAAAAGTATTTGGCTGAAAAGCCATTGAACCTCGTGGCAACCCTTGACGGCAAATCAGCCTATAAGGATGCAGACTTCGTAGTGATTGCAGCACCAACCAACTATGACCCAGTGAAGAACTACTTCGATACAACCCATGTAGAAGAAGTCATCGACCTGGTTCTGGAGGTAAACCCAGATGCAGTGATGGTCATCAAGAGCACCATCCCTGTCGGTTACACCCGTAGCCTCTACTTGAAGTATGCCAAGAAGGGCGTGAAGAAGTTCAACCTTCTCTTCTCTCCGGAGTTCCTTCGTGAGAGCAAGGCACTCTATGATAACCTTTATCCAAGCCGCATCATCGTAGGCTATCCAAAGATTATCGAGCGCCCAGAGTTCGAAGAGGAGAACGAGGCTATCAAGTCAGTAACCAATGTAGAGATGTTGAAGGAAGCTGCCAAGACCTTCGCCGCTCTGCTCCAGGAAGGTGCCATCAAGGAGAACATCGATACTCTCTTTATGGGTATGAAGGAAGCCGAGGCAGTTAAGCTCTTCGCCAATACCTATCTGGCACTCCGAGTAAGCTACTTCAATGAGTTGGATACATACGCAGAGGTAAAGGGACTCGATACCAAGGCAATCATCGAAGGTGTAGGTCTTGACCCACGCATTGGCACCCATTACAACAATCCAAGTTTCGGCTATGGTGGTTATTGCTTGCCAAAGGATACCAAGCAGCTTTTGGCAAACTATGCCGATGTTCCAGAGAACCTGATAGAGGCAATCGTAGAGAGCAACCGCACCCGTAAGGACTATATCGCTGATGCCGTACTCCAGAAGGCAGGCTATTACAGCTATGCCGATGCCAACAGCTATGATGCCAGCAAGGAACACAACTGCGTGATTGGTGTCTATCGCCTGACCATGAAGTCAAACAGTGATAACTTCCGCCAGTCAGCCATCCAGGGCATCATGAAGCGTATCAAGGCAAAGGGTGCAGAGGTAGTTATCTATGAGCCAACCTTGGAGGAGGGCAGCACCTTCTTCGGTAGTAGAGTAGAGAACAACCTCGAAGCGTTCAAGGCCCAGAGCCATGCCATCATCGCCAACCGCTACGATGCTTGTTTGGATGATGTAAAGGAGAAGGTATATACTAGAGATATTTTTAGAAGAGATTAGTAATTAATTTTTGTAGCAATGAAAAGAATTTTAGTAACACAAACATCTATGCCTCCTTATGAGGAGTACATTCAAGAGATTAAGGACATTTGGGAAAGTCATTGGCTTACCAATATGGGACCAAAGCATAATTTGCTTCAGGAGAAACTGAAGGATTATTGTGGAGTTGACTATATTTCCCTCTTTACGAATGGTCATAATGCTTTGGAATTGTGTCTCCAAGCAATGAATTTGAGTGGTGAAGTTATAACAACCCCTTTTACTTTTGCATCAACTACCCATGCTATTGTTCGTAATGGATTAACCCCTGTGTTTTGTGATATAAATCCAATAGATTATACTATTGATACTACTAAGATCGAGTCTCTGATTACAGACAAGACTTCGGCAATTGTACCAGTTCATGTTTATGGTCATGTTTGCAATGTTGAAGAAATTGAGCGTATCGCTAAGAAATATGGCTTAAAAGTTATTTATGATGCAGCCCATGTGTTTGGTGTTCGATATAAGGGACAAGGTATTGGAAATTTTGGAGATGCATCAATGTTTAGCTTTCATGCAACTAAAGTCTATAATACAATTGAAGGCGGTGCAGTCTGCTTTCATGATAAGGAATTGGGGCATGAACTTTACAAACTTCGTGATTTTGGCATAAAAGATGCAGAAACAATTGATGGAGTTGGTTCGAATGCAAAAATGAATGAGTTTGTAGCAGCTATGGGATTGTGTAATCTTCGTCATGTAGACGGCGAAATTGCAAAACGTAAAAATGTAGTTGAATGTTATCGTATGAATCTTTCTGATGTAGAAGGTATTCAATTACCCCCTATTCAAGAAAATGTGCAGTCTAATTATGCATATTTCCCAATTGTTATTGATGAGAAAAAATTTGGACATACCAGAAACGAAGTAAATGATGTTTTGGCCAAAAATAATATTTTTGCAAGAAAATATTTTTATCCACTAACTAATGCTTTTGATGCCTATCATGGTAGATTTGATGCAAACTTGACTCCAATAGCACTTCATATTAGTAAACGAGTTCTTACGTTGCCTCTTTATGCAGATTTGGATTGTGAGGATGTAATACGAATTTGTAGAATAATTAAAGGTTGTTATAAACAATGAGTAATCTTAAAGCTAAAACCAAAAAAGGGCTAGTTTGGAGTGCTTTTGAAAGATTTGGCACGCAAGGTGTTCAGTTTCTATTCAGTATTTTATTGGCAAGATTGTTAGCTCCGGAAGATTATGGTATAATAGCAATGCCTATGATTTTCTTAGGTTTAGCGCAAGTTTTTATTGATAGTGGATTTGCTAATGCTTTAGTTCGAAAACCAGATTTGACAGATAATGATTTATCTACAGCTTTCTGGTTTAATGTATTTGTCGGGCTGGTTTGTTATGTTGTCTTGTTTATTTCGTCATCAGCAATAGCATCCTTTTATGATACGCCTATATTAGCACCGATTTTGAAAATAACAGCTCTTTCAACTCTGTTCAATCCGTTATGTACAGTTCAACAAGCTATTTTGACTCGTTCGATAGATTTTAAAAAGCAGGCACACGTTTCTATAATAGGTGCAATTTTAGGTGGTTGTTTAGGGGTCTTCTTGGCTTATAATGATTATGGAGTTTGGGCTTTAGCTATATCGCAATGTTTATCATCTCTATATCGTGTAGTGATGTTGTGGATAATAACAAAGTGGAAACCAAAGCTTAGTTGGTCTAGTGATTCTTTTAAATATCTTTGGGGGTTTGGAAGTAAATTAATGCTTTCTGGAGTATTGGAAACATTATATCAGAATATGTATACACTTGTGATCGGTAAAGTATATTCTTCCTCTTCTTTAGGATATTATACACGTGCTCAACATTTTGCCCAGTTTCCTTCTCTTAATATTTATGGTATATTAAGAAGGGTTACATTGCCGGTATTAAGTTCGATACAGAATGATGAAGCAAAAACAATACGAGTTTTTAAACAAATACTTCGTGTTACGGTTTTTATAATATTTCCACTAATGTTTTTACTTATAGCCATATCTGAGCCTTTGATTAAGATACTTCTGACAGATAAATGGATTCAAACTGTTCCTATTTTACAAGTATTGTCATTTGCAATGATGTGGATACCAGTAGATGCATTAAATTTAAGTTTATTGACTGTAAAAGGAAGATCGGATTTGTTTTTGCGACTAGAAATAATAAAAAAAATTATAGGTTTAGTAATTTTATTCATTGCAATTAAATATGGTATAATAGTACTGTGTTCTGGTTATGCTTTATATTGTATAATAGAAATTGTTACTGATACATATTATTCGGGTAAGTTTTATAATTTAGGATTTTATGCTCAGATTAAGTTAATTTGTCCGTCTTTTTTATTATCTTTAGTTGCATCAGTTCTTGTGCATATAGTCAATAGGTATGTTGGCAATGATTTTCTGCAGATATGTTTTGCTGTCATAGCATTTATTGTTATTATTATAGGTACTAGTAAAGTATTGCATCTTAAAGAATATGAAGATTTATCGTTTTTTTTAAAGAATAATCATGAGTAAATTAAGATTTATACATTTTGTAATTAATGATAAATTCATAAATGATTCTATCAAGTGTTTTGAGGAATCTAATTTGACTATTAATTATTTCTATATTGTAACGAATGGGGTTAGTGAATTTCAATTTATAAAGTCTAGTAAAGTTCAGAAGGTGTCAAAAGAAGAGGCTTTAGGAATTATTTGTGCAGACAATTCCTGCGATGTTCTTTGTTTGCATAGTTTGATTTCGTTACCATATGATTTGATAGTTAAAATACCATCATATATAAAGGTCATTTGGTATGCTTGGGGATTTGATTTATATAGCAATCCGAAACCGATAGGTCCTTTGCTTAATATTGGAGAAAGATATATGAACCAAACTAAGCAAATCATTCCAAAAGAAAGTTTCAATTTCTTTGTAAAAAAGAGATTGAAAAATATTTTGAGCAAAATTAATGGAACTTACATTTCGAAAGATATAATCTGTTCAGCAATAAGAAGAATAGATTATTTCTCTGGAGTTTTCCCAATTGAATATGATATGCTGTTAGAGCAATGTCCATATTTCAGAGCCAAAAGGATTGTTCATAATTATATCCATCCTAATGAGTTTAAATTGGAAGATATGAATCAACCATTAGATTTAAATGGGCATAATATTCTTTTAGGTAATAGTGCAACTTATTATATTAATCATGTGGATTTGCTTGATAAAATTAAAAATCAAGTTGGTAGCACAACATTAGTAATAACTCCTTTAAGTTACCAAGGATCTCCTCAATATATACGAAAGGTAATAAAATTCGGTGTTAAATGTTTTGGCGATAATTTCAAACCATTGATAAGTTATTTAACTTTTGATGAATATACAAAAGTAATGAAGAGTTGTGATACCTTAATATTAGGTCAAAAACAACAGGCTGCAACTTGTAATTGCTTGACATCTTTATGGAATGGATTGAAATTATATCTTCCTTCTGACTCAATGAATTATAAATTTTATAAAAGTCTAGGGTTGAAAGTTTTTTCTTTAGATGAGTTTGATAATAGTTTGCAATTAAGTTATGAAGATGTTATACAGAATCGTGTAATTATTGAAAAGTTTTATTCATATAGGGCATGGAAAAATGACTTGGAAGATTCTTTGAAAATAATAACGTCTTAACTTAATTTCACTAGATACCAATATTTTTATTGATTGCAAAAATACTATCATGAGTAGAACTTTATTATTTAAAAAATAGGTATAATTAAAACATTAGAATATAAACATATGAAAATTTCAGATTTTTTTCATCCCATGGTTTTCTTAAGAAGAAGATACTATTGGGAAATAGTTCGTAAGGCTGAGTCTTTTAATAAATTAATTGATAATGATAAAGTCAAGGCTCTGCAAATTAAGTGGTTGAGTTTTTATGGGAAAAAACTTAATCTTAGAAACCCTGTTACTCTTAATGAGAAAATTCAGTGGTTAGAGTGCTTTACTAAAACCGATAAATGGACTGTTTTAGCCGATAAATATGAAGTTAGAAAATTCGTAACAGAAAAAGGGTTAGGTCATATTTTGACAAAGTGTTATGGCGTGTGGAGTAATGCTGATGAAATTGATTTTAATATATTACCAGAATCCTTTGTCTTAAAAGGAACTCATGATTGTAAATCTTCATACATTGTTAGAAACAAAAAGTGTGATTTAGATGAAGTACAAGCTAGAACATTGATGAGAGAAAGTTTAGGCAAAAAATTTGGTTATGATACATGTGAGCCTCATTATACCAAAATTGTTCCTAGAATTATGGCAGAGGAGTATTTAGAAGATAATAGCAATGATTCTTCTTCTATTATTGACTATAAAATTTGGTGTTTAAATGGTCAGCCTGAATGTATATTTGTTGTATATAATCGCCCTAGCAATGTGAACGTAGATCAAGCTGTTTATGATTTATATACGCCGACTTGGGAGCAGATTGATGAAAATTTAACACCTCATTATCGTAAAAGTATTACTCATAAATTAAATAAGCCAAGTAATTTAAAAACTATGCTTGAAGTTGCAACAACTTTATCGCAAGATTTTCCTCAGGTGCGTATTGATTTGTATAATATTAAAGGAAAAGTTTATTTTGGTGAAATGACATTTACGTCCGAACAAGGAAGAATGGGATATTTTACAAATGCATACCAAATTGAGTTAGGAAAGAAAGTAATATTACCAAATAAAGATATCATTAAACCATAATGGAAAGAACTATATTTTCATTTTTGCACATACTACTTTTAGCAACAATGTTTTTGTGGGGGCATATGTTATCTAAATCATTTAGCAGCAGAGTTTTTTGGCACAAAGCTCTGGTTCCTATACTTATCTATGGCGTTGTTATTGGTTTACGTTTTGGCAGAATGGTTGATTGGAATTTATATTATTTTAGATTTTTAGAAATTGGAAAGAACTTCGATAATTCTGATTATGAGATTTTATTTAAAATCTTTAATTATATTTTTTACTCAATCGGTTTGCCATATTGGTCCTTTATCTTTTGTGAGAGTTTACTTTTAATGTTTGCCTTACTGTTTTTGTTCAAAAACTTTAAAAAAGAATTGTTTTTTATATTACCATTATGTTTAGATTTAATACACAATAATGAATTATATATAAGGTGGTATTTTGCGGTAAGTTTTTTTGTTGTAGCAATTTCGTTTCTCATCTCTTCAAAGCCTAAAAAGGCATATTTCTTTTTCTTGATTTCATGTTTATTTCATTATGGTATGGTTCCCTTATTACCGATATTATTCTTTGCTAAATATTTGAATAAATATGCGATCCCTCCAAAAATTGCTTGCATTCTCTTTTTGATTACTTCTTTAGGTATGAATGTTACTCAATTGTCTTTTTTTACAGAGATTTCCAATTATATTTTAGGCTTAGGATTGATTACAAATGATAGTGCAGAATTTTATTTATCAAGAACAGATGATTTGCTTAATGGAGATTTAGGAAATATAGGAATTCGGGATTCTATGTCATTTATTAATCAAGTGAGATTATATATTGCATATATCCCTATCATATTGTTTTCTGAAAAATCATGTGCTAAGCGTAAATATGGTAAACTGATATATAACATATTTGTTGTAGGTGTAATTGTAAGTCCTCTTTTTGATTCAATTGAAATAACAGATCGTTATTCTAGTCTTTTCTTACTTTTTGGATGCTTATGTGGTGGTTTCTTGTTTTATGATAAATTTATAAAAAGAGATTTCACAGATAATAATAGTCTTATTCAATTAAAAATGCTATTTTATTCTATTTGTTTTTTATCATATTTATGGCCTTCTATCAGTATATGTTTTATGAAATTACATATAAATGAAGTCCTCTATATATGGGATGCAAATGGAAGAAACTATTTACCTTTTTAATAATTTAAAATTATGAATCAAATTAAATATTCGATTATAATTCCTCATAAAGATATTGTTCAATTGTTAGTAAGGTGTTTGAAATCGATACCTGATACAGAAGATTTTCAAGTAATTGTTGTTGATGATAATTCAAAGAATGTTAATCAAATAATTTCAGCTATCAATGGTTTAAAAAGAAACAATATAGAATTATACTTAACTAAAGATGGTAAAGGTGCTGGTTTCGCAAGAAATGAAGGTTTAAAGCATGTTAAGGGGAGATGGTGTTTGTTTGCAGATGCCGATGATTTCTTTGCAGATAACTTTCAGCAACAATTAATGGAATTTTCGAATTCAGAACTTGACATTATTTATTTTACCTCTTGCAGTGTTGATAATGATACTTTAGTACAAGTTCCAGCTAGAGATAATACGGTCAAAGATTGCATAAACAGGAATAAACTTCCCAGACTTAGATTTGGACATTACGTGCCTTGGTCTAAAATGATTAGAACGGAATTAATACAGAGACACAATATTACATTTGAGGAAACAATAGTTTGTAATGATGCAATGTTTTCAATTACTTGCGGTTATTATGCAAATAGTATTTTGGCTGTCGATAAGATAATATATGTGTCAACTGTGAGAAATAATTCTTTGTTTTTTTCAATTTCTGAGGAACGTTTACAAATGAGATACGATGCTTTAGTACATAGAATAAACGTTCAATTAGTAAAGTGGGGAAAATGGAGATATCGCCAAAACATATTTTATATAGTTGAAACATTTAAGCAAATATCCGATTCTTGTTACAAGAAGCATCTACTGAGATGTTTGCGTGATGAATCTATAACTTGGTTAGTTTTAGATTTCATGTTATATCAATTAAAAAAAATAAAGAAGTTCTTATGAAAGTAGTTCATGTATATTGGGGGCTAACATATGGTGGTATTGAAACAATGTTAGTTAACATAGCTAATGCGCAAGCAGCTGCTGGGGCAAAAGTTTATGTCGTCGTAATAAATGATTATATAGAAGAAAGTTTACTTAATCAGCTAGCTTCTTCTATTATAGTATATAAATTAAACAGAAAACTTGCTTCTAAAAACTTGTTTTTTGTTTTAAAATTTAATAGAATCTTAAAATTAATTATGCCAGATGCTATACATCTTCACGATAGTAGACTTTATAAGTTAATATTTAGTAGGCAATTTCGCCGGTTGTCATCAGTAACATTACATGCATTACCTTCCGGTAATATAAAGCCTACTAGTTTTGGAAAATATTTTCCATTATTATCTTTTGCGTCTAATGGTAATGTCCTTTTTTTGGATGAAATTCCGCAAATATTCTCGATTAGTGAGGCTGTACAGCAAGAACTTTGCAAAAAATATGGTCTAAAAAGTACTGTTATTTATAATGGAATTAATACTTCTTCTTTTAAAAAGAAGGAGAATTTAAAAATGGATAAATCTTGTTTTAAAGTTATTCAGGTAAGTCGATTAGAACATGAAATTAAAGGTCAAGATTTATTAATAAAAGCCGCCTCTTTACATAAAGATTGGCTAGATGTTACTTTTATTGGAAATGGTAAAAGTATGGAGTATTTAAAGAATTTCGCTCGTCAGTTATCGGTTGAAAAAAATGTTCATTTTTTAGGGAAACGTCCACAAGCATATATTGGTGACCATTTATGTGATTATGATTTGTTTGTTCAAGCCTCACGATGGGAAGGTTTTGGATTAACAGTAGCAGAGGCTATGTCTGCGAATATTCCTGTCCTAGTTTCTTCAGGACAAGGTCCTGCTGAAGTTACTTGTGGCACTAAGTTCGGTTGGATATTTGAAAATGGAAGCGCAGATGATTTGGCAATACAAATTGATTATATTAGGAATCATTATAATGAAGCATTAAATAAGGCTAAGACTGCCTTATCATATATACGTAATACTTATGATGTATCTGTAACTGCAAAAAAATATTTAGAGTCATATTAAAAATATGGATAGTTATATAGAACTTATTAAGATTTTAAAATGTGATTATTTACGATATTCTTCACATTATGGGGGGGGCGTTTTGGAAAAAATTTATTAAAGTTTTAGTTCATGAAAGAGGTTTTGTTTATCTTTTATGGTTAAGACTAACTTCTGTGAAAAGTCCAATTCGTCCTGTCTTTTGGCTTATATATCATCATTTGTCTTCTAAGTATGGTATTCAGATTTCTACAAGGACTAATATCGGTTCAGGGCTTTATATTGGACATGGGTGCGGTATTATTATAAATCCTACTGCAAAAATAGGGAAAAATGTTTCTTTGAGTCAGTTTCTTACTATAGGTTCTAATAAAGGTAAAGCTGCAACAATAGAAGATAATGTATATATAGGTCCTTCTGTTTGTTTAATAGAGGATGTAACTATAGGACATGACTCTCAGATAGGAGCAGGTAGTGTTGTTACTAAAGACATACCGCCTTTTAGTGTTGCTGTAGGAAATCCTGCTAAAGTTATAAAAAAATATAATCTCACAACAATGATGTGGGAAAAATATATTGATTAAAATGAATACAAAAAATGTATTGACTATTGGTATCGACTTTAATGTTGTACATGGTGGCGTGGCTGCTGTAGAAAGTGTATATAGTTCTTTCTATGAACCGTTTAACCATGTAGCGACGGTTGTAGATTATGGGTGTGCTCGTAAATTGCTGACTTTCTTTAAGGCATATGTACAGTTTTGGAAGTGGATGCTTTTCCATAAAGAAATAGAAATTGTGCATGTGCATGGGTCAAGTGATACGAGTTTTTGGAGAAAGCGTTTTTTTATCAATCTTGCAAAAATGTTTGGTAAAAAGGTCGTTTTTCATTGTCATGGTTCTGAATTTCAGAGATTTTCTGCACAACACCTGAATGCTGTACAAAAAACACTTACTAAATGTGATTGTATTATTGCGCTTAGTGAAAGTTGGAAGGAATGGTTTGAAACGACGATTCATCATAAAAATGTTGTCGTTATCAAAAATGTAATAGCTCTGCCACGTGTAAAGAAGGTTAAACACAATATTTTTGTATTGCTATTCTTGGGGCGTTTAGGTAAGCGTAAGGGTATCTATGATTTACTGGATGTTCTGATAAAGCATAAAACGACATTTGAAGGAAAAGTTAAGTTTTTGTTTGGTGGTGATGGAGATGTAGAGCAAGTGAAAGAAATTATCAAGCAAAATGGTTTAGAAAATATTGCAGAGTTCCAGGGATGGGTAAATGGAGAAAAAAAAGAGTATTTGCTAAATTTAGCTGATGCTTTTATCTTGCCTTCTTATAATGAGGGATTGCCAATCTCTGTACTTGAAGCGATGAGCTATTCTTTACCTGTCATTTCGACTACAGTAGGCGGCATTCCTGAGATATTGAAGAATGGAGAAAACGGATTTATCATGGAGCCAGGCGATAAAGACGCCATTTATCATGCAGTTGTTTCATTGATGGAAGATAAAAACCTTTGTAAAGACATGGGTAAAAAATCTTTTGAGAAGGTGCAGGTACATTTGCCTGAATATGTTGAAAAACAATTAGAAACACTTTATGATTCACTATTGTAATATTTAAAATGAGGTTAAAAAGTATAATAAGAGCTCTGGCATTGAGAATGTCAATGTCTAATTTCCTTCCTAATTCTTTACGGCTTAAATTGGTCAGATGGGGGGGTGAAATGTGGGAAGTCTTTTGTTGGACAGCAAGTAATTTTTGATAGTGAGCATCCCGAGAATATAGAAATTGGTGATTATTGTGCTGTAATAATGCGTTGTATTTTATTAAATACACATTATGTTGTGCCTAGAGGAAAATATCATGATTATGAATATGGTAAAATTAAAATAGGTAATAATGTGTTTTTAGGTGCAAATACTATTATAACAAAGTCTGTAACAATAGGAGATAATGTTATTGTAGGAGCAGGAAGTATAGTAACTAAGGATATTCCTTCAAATGAAATTTGGGCTGGCGTACCAGCCCGTTTTATCAAAAAGTATAATTAAAGAGAATAAATTCATAAATACATTTTTTAGAATTATGAACATTAGTATTTTTGGCCTCGGCTACGTAGGTTGCGTAGGTGCGGCATGTTTGGCAAAGTTGGGTCACAAAGTGATCGGTGTTGATGTAAATGAAAATAAGGTGCGCCTGATGAATGAGGGCAAGCCTACTATCATTGAGGAAGGCATCGCTGAACTTTGTGAGGAAGCTCACAAGAAGGGGCTGATGTCTGCAACTACAGTTGCTGCAGAGGCAATTATGGAAACCGAAGTATCTTTCATCGTTGTAGGTACTCCTTCCAGTCCTGAAGGTCATTTGAACCTTAATTATATCTACACTGTGGCAGGACGTATCGGTCGTGCATTGAAAGAGAAATTTGCTGGTGATAAGAAGCCTGCAAACATGCATCTCGTTGCAATCCGTTCAACTGTTCTTCCAGGTACCAACAAGAAGGTAGGTGAGATTATTGAGCAGGAAAGTGGCTTGAAGCGTGGCGTAGATTTCAATGTTGTCAGCAACCCGGAGTTCCTTCGTGAAGGTACATCTGTTGAGGATTACTTCAATCCTCCATTGACTTTGATTGGAACAGATTCTGAGTATGCAGAAAAGGTGTTCCGTGAGATGTATGAGCATATTAATGCAGAGTTTATCTGCACAGATATCAAGGTGGCTGAAATGATGAAGTATGTAAATAATACCTATCATGCATTGAAGATTGTCTTTGGTAATGAGGTTGGTAATATCTGCAAGTCTGTAGGTGTTGATTCTCATAAAGTTATGGAAATCTTCTGCAAGGATAAGCAGTTGAATATTTCTCCTTACTATTTCAAGCCAGGTTTCGCTTATGGTGGCTCTTGCTTGCCTAAGGATATGAAGGCTTTGAAGACCTTGGCACATGACAACTATGTGGATGTTCCCGTTATTGAGAGTATCTTCCAAAGTAATGAAAATCAGAAGAAACGTGCAGTTCAACTTATCATGAATCAAGGTCAGCGTAAGGTTGGTATCTTGGGCTTGAGTTTCAAGGCTGGTACCGATGACTTGCGTTGTTCTCCTATCGTTGATGTTGTTGAAAGTTTGTTGGGTAAGGGCTTTGCAATCAAAATTTACGACCGTAACGTGAAGATTTCTGAGTTGACGGGTACCAACAAGGACTTTATCATGGCTAAGATTCCACACTTGCAGCATTTCGTTACTGCCGACTTGGATGATGTATGCAAGAACAGCGATGTGCTTGTGGTAACTAATAAGGAAAAGGACTTTGAGGATGTTTTGAAGAATTATCCTAACAAGATTGTCATTGACTTGGTTCGCCAGTGGAAAGAAGTGAACTATGATGGCAAGTATGAGGGTATCTCCTGGGGAGACATCAACCAGAATCATGAAGCTCAGAATGAAGAGCACAAGATGAACTTCAAACAGACTGAGTTCTAATTAGTGAAAATGAATTAGTAATTAATGATTAACAATCATTGATGAGTAAATTACAATGGTACTTCAATCGACTTCGGGCAATGAATTTGCCGGAAGTCGGTTGGAGACTTCAACAAAAACATCTGCAAAGGCAGGAAAAGAAACTTTTTGGTAAGCGTGATGTAGCCGTAACGGCTTACCTTTTCGATAGTCGGCTACAATCTCTGAAATTTGATTCCGATCATGTTGGTCTGAATTTCAAGAATATTGCTTTCCATCAGAATACAGACATTCATATCCTTGGTGGGTATGATTATCATATATATAAGGAAAGATGGAGTGCAGGATTCCAGACAGATAAAGAATGGGGGACGGATTTCAGCTATTCTTTAAGCTATAAACAGAAAGACGAAATAGGTGATGCAAGAACGAATTGGGAGTTGAATAGGCACTTCCAGTTTGCCTTGTTAGCTAAGGCTTATTATGCTACAGGAGAGGAAAAATATGCAAAAGAGCTAGAAGGATTGTTCTTGGATTGGAACAAAAAAAATCCTTTTCTCCATGGTATTTCTTGGACTAGTGTGATGGAGGTAGCTATACGTTGCATCCAATGGACTGTAGCTTTGGCTTTTCTTCGCAAGAAAGGATATACTGCTAATGGTGCCTTGCTCATGGATATGGAGAATGGCATCAAGAATATGGCTTCTTATATCGCACAGCATTATTCCAGATACTCTTCGGCCAATAATCATTTGCTGGTTGAAGCTACAGCTATCGCCTATGCCGGTTTTGCTTTTGGCAATGAGGCGTGGACACAGCTTGCCGTCCGCATCCTTGATGAAGAATTGATGAAGCAGAATTATAAGGATGGTGTGAATATGGAGATGGCTTTGCATTATCAAACCTTCGGGATGGAGGCATACGCTTTGGTGATGAACCTGATGAAATGTTATGGTATGAAGATTCCTGAGTCTTGGAAGAGGTTGATGGAAAAACAATGTGAGTTTGTTGCTTGTTCTATGGTGAATGAGACTAAGGCTTGCGAATTTGGTGATAACGATGAGGGTAAGATATTAGATTTGGAAGGTGGAGAAATCTGCCATTACCGTTATCTTCTTCAACTTTGTTCTTTGCTATTAGGGAAAAGATATGAAAGTTTTGAACATTTGTCCGAGACAATATCTTGGCTCTATTCTGAGACAGAAATCGAAACCTTAAAGCAATTGCCTTTATGGAAGCTTGCGCAAAGCAGAACTTTTGAGGAAGGTGGTTATACTTTCCTGAGGAGCAAGAATGGTAAAGTGGTAATTGGTATTGATCATGCACCATTAGGTTTTGGAAGTATTGCTGCCCATGGACATGCTGATGCATTGAGTTTTCAACTCTATGTAGATGGCAATTGTATCTTAGGAGATCCTGGAACATATATCTATCATTGCAATATTCAGAAACGAGACGAGTATCGTCGTTCATGTAATCATAATACAGTTTGGTCTATGGATCAGGAACAAAGTCAGATGATGGGAGCTTTCCTTTGGGGAAAGAAGGCAGAGACTAAACTTTTGAAGTCTGATTTGTCGGAAAAGCAGGATTCCCTTCTTGCCGAATGTGTATGGCAGAATGGTAATAAGCATAGTCGCTCTTTCTGCTTTAATAAGGCAGACAAATTGGTTGTTGAGGATGATATGGCGGCAACAAGTGATAGTTATGCTACTTTGGTGCTACATCCAGCTTGTCAAGTGAAAGTTGAAAATGGAAAAGCAATCATCCAAAGAGATGACATTACGGTTTGTATAGAGACAAATGTAGAGCCAACAATAGAGAAATGTTGGTATTCTGAAGAATATGGAAAGGAGAAAGAAACGCACAAATTGTGCTATCCTTTAAATGATAATAAATTAAAAACAACAATATGGATAGAAAAGTATTGATTATTGTAGAGAACTTGCCTGTGCCATTTGACACTCGTGTCTGGCAGGAGGCAACAACATTGGCAGCTAACGGTTATACGGTTTCTGTGATTAGTCCTACTGGTAAGGGCTATGACAAGGAGTATGAATTTCTGCAAGGTGTTCATGTTTATCGCCATAAATTGCCTAAGGATGGAAATGGCGCTTTGGGATATGCCCGTGAGTATGGCGCAGCTTTGTGGCATGAGTATCGTTTGGCAAAGAAATGTTATAAGGAAGTAGGCTTCGACTGCATCCACGGATGTAATCCACCTGACGATATTTGGATGGTTGCTAAACTCTTTAAGAACAAGGGTGTTGATTATATCTTTGACCATCATGATATCTGTCCTGAGTTGTATGAGGCTAAGTTCGGTAAGACTTCAGGAATGTTCTATAAGAGCCAGTTGTGGTTGGAACGCCAGACCTATAAGCACTGTAAGTTTGCTTTTGTAACTAATGAAAGTTATAAGAAGATAGCCATAGAGCGTGGAGGAATGAAACCAGAGGATGTCTTTGTATTGAGAAGTGGTCCAAAGTTGGAGCGTCTGAAGATTCAGGAACCAAAGAATGAAATCAAGCGTGGTAAGAAGTTCATGGTTGGCTATCTTGGTGTAATCGGTCAGCAGGAAGGTATCGAATATCTTTTGAAGGCTGCTAAATATATCAAGGAGTTACCGGGAAGAAATGATGTCTTCTGGGGTATCGTTGGTGGTGGTCCTGATGTAGAGCATATGAAGAAACTGAGTCATGACATGGGCTTGGACGACATCGTAGAATTTACCGGTCGTGTTCCTGATCAGACTTTGCTTGATTATTTGAATACTGCTGATGTTTGTGTTAACTCAGATGAATATAATGCCATGAATGACAAGAGTACCATGAATAAGGTGTTGGAGTATATGGCATTGGGTAAGCCTTTGGTTCAGTTTGATCTGACAGAGGGTAGATATTCTGCACAGGAGGCATCACTTTATGCTAAGAGAAATGATGCAGAAGATATGGCAATGAAGATTCTGGAATTGCTTGATAATCCTGAGAAGCGTAAGCAGATGGGTGAATATGGTAGAAACCGTGTCATCAACGAATTGAGTTGGGAGCATACCAGCAAGGCTTTGCTTGCAGGATATGACAGATACTTTAAGATGAGAGGGAAGTAAGAGAATGGCTTTAGTAAGAAACCGAGATATCTCTATTGATATCATGAAATGCCTTGCAGTAATTCTTGTGATGAATAGTCACATGGATTTACTGTATGGCAAATATTCTGCCCTCGCAACTGGGGGGGCGATAGGTGACGTTTTGTTTTTCTTTGCTTCTGGTTATACGATTTTGTTAGGAAGAGGAGGAAATTTCTTTAATTGGTACAAACGAAGAATCAATCGAATTTATCCTACAGTATTTGCCATGGCAATTATATCAGCCTTCTTTTTGGGAAGCAAAGCAAATATGCAAGATGTAATACTTTATGGTGGAGGATGGTTTGTCACTTGTATCATGATATATTATGTTGTCTTCTGGTTTGCCAAGCGTTTCTTTATCAATCATCTTCCGTATTTTTTTGCTTTTTGTTCAGTGGTAGTATTGATATGGTATATATTTTTCTTTGGTGACAAAGAGCGGGTGTGGATGTATAAAGGAACCTACTTCAAATGGTGTCATTATTTTCTATTCATGCTTCTTGGGGCTATCACAGGTTTGAGAAAAAAGAATGAACCAAATAAGTTAGCAACGCCTAAATTAGGTAAAAATCTGGTAGGGCTGTGTTCTTGTATCGTACTTTGGTATGGCATACAATATGTTGGCACAAAAAATGTTTATGTTGCATATTGTCAAATCGTCACATTGCTTCCTTTGCTTGGAATTACCTATTTCTTTTATCGGTTGTGTAATACTCCACAGATACAGAAACTTTATAATAGCAGATGGTTACATCGTCCGATGTATTGGATTTCTGCTATATGTCTGGAAGTTTATATCTGCCAAGACTTCTTTCATACAGATAGATTCAATGATTTGTTCCCATTGAATGTCGTAGGATGCTTCTTCGTAATTTGGGCTGTTGCTTATTGCTTGAAAGTTTTGGGTAACTGGTTTGCCCAGACATTTAAGGATATGGATTATGATTGGAAAGCAATGGTTACTTTGTAAGCTTAAATAATATTTAGTAGAATGATACGGACACGTAAAGAAATGTGGTCTTATATCCATAAGGATATGGAACGTAATCTCATATCTGGGGGGGCAAAGTCTTGGATAAAGATTCTTTTGAATCCACGGCTTTGTTTCACCCTTAATCTGAGACATTATGAGTATTGGGCTAATCGAAAGATAAGAGATCCATTTACTGTTTTGTTGACAGTATGGCATTATTTTATACATAAGCATTTATCGTATAAACTTGGCTTCACTTTATATAAAAACCAATTTGGACCAGGTTTATATATAATGCATTATGGAACAATTGTTGTAAATCCTGCATGTCGCATTGGAGCAAATTGCAATATTAATGCTGATGTAAACATAGGTATGGGGGGTAGTATTATTGGCAATAATTGTTATATTGCGCCTGGTGTGAAAATTATAAAACCAGTGCATATTGGTAATAATGTAAAGATTGGAGCTAATGCTGTAGTTACTAAAGATATTCCTGATAATTGTATTGTTGCTGGTATTCCTGCTAAAATCATAAAGCGTTTTGATAATGAAAGTCAAAAATGGGTGAAGGTATAATATAATAGGATTGAAATAATGATATTGGGCGAACGGCTCCCGCTCCCCTTTTAAATTAAGCTACTTTTCGGGGATGGAGCTTAGTAGCCCTTTTTTTTAAAAAACTGATATGTACAAAAAGATGATACAACATCAGATATTCTTCGATTTCCTTCGTTACAGCATTGGTTCGGAATCTGAGATACCTGATTCCTTGATTGAGGCGGATTGGAAGGAGCTATATCGTATTGCCCAGAAACAATGTTTGGTGGGTATTCTCTTTGATGGTATTCAGAGATTGTCTTCTTCTAATGTGGGTATCAGCAGGGACTTGCTTCTGCAATGGATGGCTCAATGCCAGATGTTGGAGAAGGCGAATGTGCGACTGAATGATGCTGCTTTCCAGGTTTCTGAATGGTTCCGGAAGAAGGGATTCAGAACCTGTATCCTGAAAGGGCAGGGAAATGCATTGATGTATCCGAATCCTTATTCCCGTACGCCTGGTGATATTGATATCTGGGTGGAAGGTGGAGATAAACGGGTTATCTCCTTTGTCCGCTCTATCTCGCCTCATGAAAAGGCGTGCTATCACCACATCGAGTTCCCATCGTATAAGGGGGTGGAGGTTGAAGTGCATTATCGGCCTAGCTTTCTGTTGTGCTTCTGGCATGACAGAAAGCTTCAGAAATATTATGAAAGGGTGAAGGAGGAGCAGTTCTCACATCGGGTAATGTTGGGGGAACAAGGTGAGATTGCGATTCCAACAGCGGAGTTTAATCTCATCTTCCAGTTGACGCATATCTATGCTCATCTGATGAATGAGGGGATTGGGTTAAGGCAGCTTCTGGATCACTGCTGTCCCGTTTAGAAATCATCGGGCCTGAAAAGGCTAGGATATAGCCAAT
>ERZ780125.211-NODE-211-length-23587-cov-2.22913_pt1 | contig 23587 bp, 12 predicted proteins | sample MGYA00433082_ERZ780125 | MGnify/ENA primary metagenome ERZ780125 (study PRJEB29588, sample SAMEA1970465) | human gut metagenome | biome: human gut; feature: human-associated habitat; material: faeces | place: Denmark | collected 2008/2010 ... | reverse complement strand
TTATGGCGCCGGAGCCGGCGCGGGCACTGTTTCGGTTGCTAAGCTGGACGCAGAAATTACTGCTGCAGTAAAGAATATCCAAGGCACGAATAATGGTTTGGCAATTACTGCTGACCACGTTAACGATATTACGTTGCGCAGCGCTGCTGCCGCAGCTTCCGGTGCGCTCGTGAGCGCTGCCGGTGGCGCAGGCATCGGCGTAGTGGATGATGACAGCAAGACTGTTGCTGAGCTGAGCGGCAGCAAAGTAACGGCTGAAACAGGTGATATCACTGTTAACGCTGCCAACAAGACTGATGTGACAACAGCAGTCTTTGGCGTAGCTGCCAGCATGGTTGCAGGCGGTCTGAACGTAGCTGTAAATAATTTGGATAACACTGTTTCCACGCTGGTGAAGGATAACAGCAACCTGCAAGTACAGGGCACCTTCGCAGCGAAGGCAGATAACATTGTGAAAACAAGCTTTGTCAATGGTGCTGATGCAGTGGGCGCTGCAGGCGTTGCCATCGGCGTAGGCGTGAATACGATTGACACAGGCGTTATCACCGAAATCAGCGGCAGCAAGATTACTGCCGGTGCCATCGACGTGGCAGCAACCGAAAAGCTGGACGTTAAGCAGGTAGTAGAAAACGCTGCGCTCGGCGGACATGGCTACAGTGCAAACGTCAGCGTAACCACGATTGGCGCAGCAGCTGCGGACCAGTATGGCGACAGCGAAACTACGGATAGTGATAAAAAGGCAACCTTTAATACAAACGATATTCTCAATAAAGCAAATGCTGCAATTGAAGGCCAGGGAACTGTCGGCACTGTTACTAATAAAGACGGCAAGAGCAGTTCTAACGCTGCAGGTATGACCTTTGATAAATATACCGACAGCAACGGCCAGAAGCTGAGTGCAGGTCCTGGTACTACTGCCAGCAAGGGCAGCAGCAAGGCTGAGGGCGTGCAGGCGAAGGTTAGCAATTCTACGCTGCAGGCAACCGGCGATACGAAGGTCAACGCTAAGCGTACTGTTGATGCTAAGCTGACATCGGCGCAGGTGGCAGGAGGTATCGCAGGCAATGGCATTGCCGCTTCTGTTGCAGTTCTTGATGTAGAACGCAAGACCGGCGTAACCATCAACAATAACAGCAAGCTTATCGCCAAGAATGTAACGCTTGGCAGTGTGCAGGACGGCACGTCCAAGATTGATGCTTATCAGGTAGCAGCAGGCGCTGCTTTCGCAGGCAGTGCTGCCTACGCGCAGAACAGTCTGCATGGCGCTAATGCTATTACTATCGATAGGAGTACGCTTCAGGCTACAGGCGATAACAGCTCCGAAGGTACACTGACAGTTAAAGCAGAGGATACCAGCAGTGCAGCAGTACGTACTATCGGCGCAACTGCAGGCGCTGTGGCTGGCGGTGTGCTGGTAACTAATGCTACAAATAATAGCGATAATACTGTAACTATTGGCGGCAGCAAGTTGATTGCCGGCAAAGAGTACAGTTACGGTAATGGATATTATAATATCGGCAAGGTTGACGTTGCTTCTGTCAAAGCCAACAGCATTACTGCAGAAACCTATGGCGGCATGGTTGGCATTGCTGCAGCGCAGGGCATTGTTGCACTTGCTACAGATGCAGGCAGCAGCAAGGTTAACGTAACCGGTGCTTCCGGCTTATTGGGCAAGAGCGTAAGCATGAACGCAACCAATAAGCCTGCAGTACGCGCAGAGGCGCAGGCTTATTCCGGCGGCCTGCTGGCGGTAGCAGGTGTGGCAGTATCCAAGGCTAAGGCCAGCGGTACGGTAGAAGCAAAGGTTGCGGACGGCAGCAGCTTTGCAGCTGATAATGTGGAGATTACGGCAAACGTAACCACCCAGACTGCCAAGGATGAGAACAATAAAGAATATGCTATAGATAATGTAAGCGCTAAAACAATTGGTGCTACTGCCTCCGGTCAATACGCTGCAGGCTTCAACACTGCTTATGCAGAAAATGATATGACTGTCAGCGTTGATGTGGGTAAAGAGCAGTATAGTGTCAACGCTTTGAAGCTCAAGGCTGATAATGCTTCGGTTATTTCGGCAGATACCCTGGGTGTAACAGTGGGCGGTTATATTGCCAGCGGCAGCAACTGGTCTGATACTAAGACGAACCTGACGACCAGCGTGAAGGCAGCGGGCGTTAAAGAGAATGTATACAACAGCCTGGGCTCTGTAAACATCAGCAGCTCCGGCTACAGTGCAGTAAATAATGATGCCAATGGCTATGGCGGCGGTATTGTAGGCTTCAACCCTGTTGCCGCAAGGTCGCAGAATCAGATTACTACCAATACTACTGCTGACGTGAGCGGCAAGTGGCAGAATGTCGGCTCCCTGAGCGTTGCTACCAATAATGCGGATAAGCTGGATATTCTGGCGGACTCCCTGACGGCGGCCGTTGTCGGTGCCAGCGGCACAGAAATTAAAAACAATGTTACGCATAATGCCAACATCAACGTAACAGGCGATATTACAACCAGCGGCAAGCAGTCCTACATTGCCAACAACACGCTGAACCATGACGTTGACCTGAAGGGCAGCGGTTATGGCGGCGGCAGTGTCAACGTTAATGATATGGACAATGATCTGACATACACTGCTGGCGTAAACATCAACAATGCAACCTTGAGCGGTACCGGCAGCGCAGGCTCTATTGAGGCGCTTGCTTATACCGACGGCAAGATGAATTACAGTAATACGCTTAAATCTGCCGGCGTTGTTCCTGTTACTATCGCAGCAAGCAAGAATGTTATCACCTATAACAACAGCATCAATGTTAGTGGCAGTAATCTGTCGACGGCGAAGGCTGATCAGGATATCACCCTTGCAGCAACCGATGAAACCACTGCAACCTTTGATACTACTGCAGATACCCAGGGCGGTGCTGTGGGTGCAGCTTCTGCCAAAACAGATAACACTCTGAACCGCAGCAATAAGATTACCGTTACTAATGGTAAGATTCTCAGCACCAATGACGTAAATATTTACGCAGGTGCAAACCTGGACGGCATCACTTCTTCGCTGACCTATAACGTGCTGGCGGATGCATATAACAAGACGGCAGTTCCTCTGGCTACTGCTCCGAAAGCCAAGAACACGATGACGCAGGAAAATCAGGTAAGCATCAACGGCGATATCGACAGTGTACGCCACGTCAACTTCAAGGCTGGCAAGGGCATGACCACTGTATCGACCTCCGCCCGCGAATATAACATCTATAAGGGTACCAGCGGCAGCGGTTCCGTTACCTCCACAGCTTTGGGAGAGGTAACTCCGGGCGAAACAGTTAATAACTATGTGGATATTGCCAGCGGTAAAAATGTACGCGCAGGCATCCATAATAATCTGGAGCTTACCATCAGCGGCAGCACTAAGGTTACTAATCCTGAGTTTGACGCGAGCGGCAATGTTATTTCCGGTAAAGAAGGCAGCATAGACTTCAGCGGCATCAAGGTTGAAACTGGCGCAGGTCAGGATTGGTTCGATACCAAGCAGAATGTTACTGCAGATGTGGTTGAGCTGCAAAATGGTCTTTACGCCCGTCTGCAGGAAATTAATGACCTTCTGGGCCAATATGCTTCCACTTCTGACGAATACAGCATTTTGAACAGTGAAAGAGACCGCATCATCACCCAAATGGAAGAAAATGGCTTTGTCAAGACCAGCGTAGAGGGTGGCAAAACCTACAGAAGTATTTTCGATAAAATTTCTTTGCCGGCAGTTGATGTCAAGGATATCGTTGTTTCCGGCGGCAACATCAACATCGAGGCTGACAAGCTGCAGGGCAGCGGCAGCCTGACGGCGCAGGGTGCTAAGAACCTGACGATTAATAACAGCAGTGACCTGTACCTGAAGATTAACGACCTGGCTATCAAGGATAAGGGCGGCGTAATCCGCTACAACGATGCCGAGGTGAGCAAGGTTGATGGCTTCAATGGTACAATGAATAATGCTGCAGGTACTAACGCTGATCCGAAGATTACTGTCAAGAGCACTGGCATATCTACCAACGGTTTGACTAAGCCTGATATCGGTATCTTTGGTACTGTGCAGAACAGCACCGGTGACGTTTTAATCCAAAACAGCAATTACAATATCAACGTAGACGGCAATGCCAATATCAGCGCGCGCAACATTGAGCTGAAGGCTGACAAGGGTTCGGTAACGCAGAACAGCAAGGGCCTGCTGCTTATCGGCGGTGACCCGGTAACCAAGTACCAGTTCAGCGATGCTATTGCTAAAAAGATTCAAAGCTATGTTTCCAATCAGGCTGTTAATGGCAAGACTACGATTGACTGGCTGAGCAATATCGGCAGCTATCAGGCGTATAAGGACGCTCTGATTGCGCATAAGGACGATCTTGGCCTTACTGATGCAGAGGTTAATGAGATCAGGAATTACAGCGTCAATAAATCCAGCGGTATCGTTGCAGGCAACAACGTTTATATCAGCGGCCTGAATGTTAACCTGGATGGCCTGGTACAGAGTGGCTACAAGAATTTCAAGGTTACACTTGATAATGCAGCCAACAACAAAATCGGCAATCTGGATAGCGACTATGCGCGTAACCGGACTGCACTTACCGATCAATATGTTATGTCCAACGATAAGTATTGCGTAAGCACAAAGGCCGGCGCAGTTTATAACGCAGCAACCGGCGCTTACGACTATACTGTTAAGGTTTACTACAACCCTGCAACTAAGGAGCTGCTGACGGAAGCAATTGAACCTAACGGCGGTAAGATTTATATTACCGGCGCTCTGTCGAGCACAAGCTGCTGGCGATGGACGGTACTGCCAACATTGCGATTGATACTACGAACGCAGACCGCAATTTGCGGGTAAACAAAATCACTAATAAGGATATCACCGGCCTCATCAGCATTAAGGATACGCAGAAGAACACCTTGACTGAGTACACCACTGATGGCCAGAAGATGTCCGTTAAAACAACGCAGCTCAATAATAAGGGTAACGCAACCTCTACCAGCACAACGCAGGTTAATGGTTCTGCTACCACTTATAAACCGGCTGACGGTATGACGATTAACTGGACAGGTGGCACCTCCGGTGATAAGAAGATTATCAAGTGGCAGTATGAGAAGGACTTCGTTTTCTGGGGCCTGATCAAATACGGTACTACTAAGGACTTTGTCGAGAACGAGGAAGTTAAGAACGGTAAGACAGAGGTTTCTTCCTCCAGTATTACTGGCGCCGATCCGCTGGGACAGGGTACTGTTATTAAGGTAAACAATAACGCCAAGGAATATGGTGTAACGACTAAGGACTATAATAATCCTGATGAATCGACTTACACGCCTGTTGTCGAAAACAAGAAATATTCCGGTCTGTCAGGCAAAATCTTTGGCTATGGCAACTGCACCTATACCTGGACTGAAACCCAGATGCATTCCACTAGCAGCACCTATACGATTAAGGGCGATAAGCCGATTAACGTTGGCTTTATGACCGGCGGCAGCGGTGACATCAGCGTTAACAGTGCCAAGGATATGTATCTTGCAGGCAACATCAGCAATGCAACTAAGGCTGACGGCAGTGCAATCGGTAAGGTTACCTTAAACAGCAATGGCGGTGCTATCAGCTCTGTTGGCAGTGCACGCGTTGACGCGGATGACCTGACTGCTAAAGCAGCCAAAGGCATCAGCATCAATCACAGTGCGTTGGGCAACATGGCGAAGCTGAATATTGAAGCAACGACCGGTGACGTAAGCATTAATTCCGACCGTGGCAAGCTGCAATTTGTCGGCGGCAATAAGGGCGCGTTGAGCGGTAACCTGGTAATTAATGCAGCAGGTGACATTACTACAGCTAGTGATACTGTTTTGAACGGCAACCGCATTGATTTCACCACTCTTGGTGCGATTAACGCAGCGATTGTTCCCGGTCAGACGCTGACCAGCAGTGATACCATGTCTGCAAGCGTAAATGCCAACGCGTATGGCGATATTACGCTGACCAACAGCAACGGTGATATGCGCATCGGTCATATTGCCAGCCAGACCGGTGATGTAAGCCTTACAACCAGCGGCAGCTTTATCGACGCAGTAGGCGACAGCACCCTGTCCGACAGCGAAAGCAAGCTGCAAAAGTGGCAGGAGCTGGGACTGATTAACAGTAATGACAAGGCAGAAGAAAGCGCAGCATCTGCAGCGGCAGCCAAGAGCGAGCGTGTGCAGGCACTGGAAAAACAGGCACAACGTTTGGATGCAGCTAAGGTTGACAATTATAAAGCAGCAGCTAAAGCTTATAATGATAAGCTTGCCGGCAGCGAAACTCTCAACCAAGCGAAGAAGGCTTACATTGATGCTAGTGCGGAAGCAGCGAAGCTTACAGATAAGGATGCACAGAAACAAGCACTTACTAATGCTCGCAATGCTTATATGGAGGCCTTAAGAAAAGACAGTGTATTTGCTGACAAAGGCTATAGCGATGCTGAACTGCAGTGGATTATCAACTACGCAGAGGTTGATAACAGCACTGCCTACGGCTGGAGCAAAAATGAGCTGTTGTATGCTATTCAGGACAGCGTGCTGAATGCAGCCCCCGGCCAGGTACTTACAGTAGATAAGGCCAACGTTCAGGGCAAGAACATCAGCCTGAGCGCAGGCAAGAACATCGGTATCGACGGCGAAGCAACTAACATTGCCTACAGCGAGATGGGCAAGCTGGATAATCTTAAGCTTTTGGCACAGGCTAAGGCCGGTGACCTTACCTGGAATTATAAAGACAGCAGAATTGAGGTTCGTCAGCAGCGTCAGATTACTGTAAAGCTGGCAGATGGCGGCAAGCTGAATCTTAAGGCCAACACCAGTAATACTGGCAATACCGGTAATGTTTATCTGGCAGGCGTTAAGGATACTATGCTGGATATTTCCGGTACGATTAACACGACGCAGGACGTTAAGCTGCTCAGTGATAAGGGTATTCGCATGAACGACGGCAGCATTGTTGCCGATAACCTTATTATCCAGGGCGGCAATGGTGATGTAGGCAGCAAGGATGCCTTTATCAAGACTAATATCAGCGGCAATCTGGAAGCTAATACTGATACAGGCCATGGCGTATATCTGCATCAGACGGCTGCAGGCGGCAAGCCGGCGCAGGTGCTGACAATTCAGGATGCGGCAACAGGTACGCTGGTGCTCAAGGCAGATAACGGTATGCAGATGACTACGGAAGCAGGCAAGAATACCGGTTATCTGAACGCCAACAGCATTAACCTGCAGGCAGCCAACGGCGATATCGGCAAAGCTGATGACGGTATCCGCATTCTGGAAAATGGCGCTGTGATTAACGCTAAGGCAGAAAATGGTTCTGTTTACCTGCAGGGCGCAGGCACGAAGGATGCAGGCCTGGTAGTTGACAGCATTACTGCTAAAGGAAATGCTAAGCTCAACCTGGACGGCAATGTAAACTTCGGTAACGGCGCAACTAGCGGCAGCATCAACGCAGGCGGAGATGTAACTGTTAACGGTAACAATGTTAACCTGAACGCAGGTACTGTTACTGCAGGCGGCGCAGGCAATATCAACGCAGGTAAAGATGTGAACGTAACAACCGGCAGCATTACATCTGACGGCGCAGGCAACATTACTGCAGGTAACAACGTTAACCTGAACAGCAGCACGCTGACAGCGGGTGCTGATAGTGTAATTACCGCAACTAATGGCAATATCGCACTTGGAAGCAGTGGCATTACGGTGAACGGTGCTAACAACGGCTTGAAGCTGGATGCCAATGGCAGCGTAATGCAGGATGCAGCGGCTGCAGGTATTACTGCAGATAATCTGACAGTTGAATCCGGCGAGACGCAGCAGCTGCTCAGCAAGAGCAATAAGGTGAAGAGCCTAACGATTAAGGGTAAGAACGCAGGCAGCAGCCTGATGGTTAATGGCGTAACCAGGTTTAACGGTACGACGGATAATCTGCTGGTTACTGTTGCTGATTCTCATATCAAGGGCGATGTCCTGATTGAAAACTACCAGGCAGATACCGGCAAGATTACCATTAATTCCACTATTGATACCTCTAAGTATAATGATGAGCATACCGGTAATATTACGGTTACGACCGATGGCGATATTACTACGGCAGACGGAGTTGCTTTGAATGCAGCTGATAAGGTAAGCATCAATTCTAAGAAGGGTTCCGTTGCAACTGGCGGTAACGTAACTGCCAACAACGAAGTAGATATCGATGCAGCGAAAGACATCACTGCCAACGGTAGCCTCACTTCTACTAATGCTAACGTAGATTTGCTTGCAAGCGGCAGCATTACAACCCAAGGCACAGTAAATGCGCTTAACAACGTAATTGCTAACGCTAACGGTAATATCAATACCAATGGCGACGTTACTGCAACAAACGGTAAAGCAGTTCTCAACTCCAGCGCAGGTAGCGTAACTACGAAGAACGTAACTGCTGGTCAGGCAGTAGACATCGATGCAGCGAAAGATATCACTGCTAGCGGCAGCCTCACTTCCGACACTGCTAACGTAGATTTGAACGCAGGTGGTAGCATTACAACCCAAGGCACAGTAAATGCGCTTAACAACGTAATTGCCAACGCTAACGGTAATATCAATACCAATGGCGATGTTACTGCAACAAACGGTAATGCAGTTCTTAACTCCAGCGCAGGCAGCGTAACAACGAAGAACGTTAAAGCTAATAAAGATGTAGATATCGACGCAAAACAAAATATTACTGCTAACGGTAACCTCACTTCTACCCAAGCTAACGTAGATTTGAACGCAGGCGGCAGCATTACGACTAGCGGACAAGTTGAAGCTAATAACAACGTAATTGCCAACGCTAACGGTAATATCAACACCAATGGCGATGTTACTGCAGAAACTGGTCAAGCAAAGCTCAACTCCAGTGAGGGCAGTGTAACGACGAAGAACGTTAAAGCTAATAAAGATGTAGATATCGACGCAGCGAAAGATATCACTGCAGACGGATACCTCAACGCTAAAAATGGTGACATTACTCTGGATGCAGGCGGCAAAATTACGACGAATAGCACAGTAAATGCGCTTAACAACGTAATTGCCAACGCTAACGGCGATATCAACACCAAAGGCGATGTTACTGCAACAAACGGTAATGCAGTGCTCAACTCTAAAGGTGGTAGCGTAAATACCCAGAACGTAACTGCTGGTCAGGCAGTAGATATCGATGCAGCGAATAATATCACTGCCAACGGTAGCCTTACTTCCGACACTGCTAACGTAGATTTGAACGCAGGCGGCAGCATTACGACCAGCGGCCAAGTTAAAGCTCAGCAGAATGTTGATTACAACGCTAAAGGCAGCATTACTACCGAAGATATTATCAACAGCACGGCTGGCAACATCCACCTGCAGACAGACGCAGCTAAAGGCGACATCACCTTCGGCGGTGATGTAACTGCCGAGCATGGCAATATCAACATCGATGTACTGCAGAACGGTAGCGTAACCGACCATGATAATAAAGATAATAAATTTACCGCTCTTGGCGACAAGGGTGATATCAACAGCGGCAACTTCGCACTGCACATCAAGGGTGCCGGAGATGTTGACCTGCACGAGATTTATGCTACCAACGACGCGCGTATCGACGTTGCCAAAGGCAGTCTCAAACTGGCAAAAATCAACGGCGATCTGGTAGCTCTGCAGCTGCGGACCGAAGGTGAAAAGCTGCAGGTTGATGAGCTTATCGCAGGCACCAAGATTATTGCTCAGGGCAGCGACATTGACCTTAACAAGATTCAGCAGCGTCTGGATGCTGACGGCCTTCTGACCATCGTTCCGGACGGCGCACAGCTTAATAAGCCTATTGACAACCTGAAGATTGGTGAGATAATTACTAATAAGGGTGTCCGCTTCGAGCATCTGTGGCTCAATAACGGCTCTATCAAAGTTAGCGAGGGCATGTTCCATATCGATAAGCTGGTAGTCAACAATGTTGCGCATTTCAGCAATAAGCATATGAAGACTGCTGTATGGGGCGCACCGCCGCAACGTGACGGCAGCGACAGCGTTTACTGGAACAACATTGCAGTGAACAACCCGGCAGATAATCTGACTGAATGGCAGCAGGAGGGTACTAACCCGGATAAATGGATGTACCTGCACTTCACTGCACAGCCGAACGTTCAGCACAGCAACGGCGCACTGCTTGACCTGCGTAATTACGATTATGTTTATGACCAACGCTTTACCGCTGTAGACCATATGCTGCAGCAGCTCAACGAGAACAAGGCAGAGGAATATGACATCAATCACGCACCGGATGTAGTACAATACTTCCGCTACGACCTGTATGACCTGGATGAAGACGATAACAAGAGTGAACCCGTAAAAATCACTGTAGAAGCATAGGAGGAAACGCTGATGAACAAAAAGGCAGAGGCTTTTATCAAATATCTGGATGATAAGAAGATTACCTGCTTTGCCATTGAACAGATTAGCGAGGATAAGCTGAACACAGTGGTCTTCCGTTCTCACATTGTTGTTGAAGGCCAGCGTCTGCCGACGCTGGTCATCCTGGACAGCAGTATTTATGGTATGCTTCGCGTGCAGCTGGCAGCAAATGCTGTCAATGAGACTAACGAAGTGGCTATTCTGAGGGAAATCAACAAGGTGAACCGTCAATATAAGGTGTTCAAATATTATCTTACAGATGACGGTTCACTCTACCTGGACAGTTGCCTGCTCTGCCAAAATGGCAGGCTGGAGGGCGACATGATTTATACCGTGCTGGATGTAATCATCAAGCATCTGGAAAAGGAATATAAAAAAATAATGCAGCTCATCTGGCAGGCTAATTAGTCTGCCGGATGCAGCAAAGTTATGTATATCAAAGGGGTGTTGACGATGATTACTAATAAAACAAGCTTGCTTCTGGTTACGCTTTTGCTGGGATGCAGTGCCGTTGCTTTTGCAGGGCCTACAGATGAGCAGGCAGCAGAATTCCATAAAAGCGGCCTGAACAACGCCGGTGTGGCAGCCAACAGAGCGATAGAGTATATGGAGCGCCAGCGTGTTGCCAAGCAGATTGCCGAGGACAAGGCCAAGGCAAGCAGCAAGGTAGAGCAGGGGAGCGAAAAGCCTGATTCGGAGCAGCAGGCGGCAGTAACCTTTAAGCTGGAAAAGCTTGAGCTGGATGAATCCACTGTACTGGAGCAGGCAGAGCTGCAGAAGCTGACGGACGAATATATCGGTAAAGAGGTTGGCGTCAAGGATTTGTACGAGCTGGTGAATAAAATTAACAAGCTGTATCTTGATAATGGTTACTTTACCTGTCGTGCAATTTTGCCGGCACAGACAATTAAAAACGGTACGGTAAAAATTGAGCTTATCGAAGGCAAAACGAATGCTGTTGAGGTGCAGGGCAACAAGTATACCAAAAGCAAATACATCAGCAAGCGTATGAGCCTGAAGCAGGGTGAGGTTGCCAACATCAACAAGCTGAATGACGATTTACTGCGCTTTAACGCTGCTAATGACGTGCAGCTGCGCATTTCTCTGCAGGCCGGCAGTGAGCCTGGCACTACGGATTATGTCATCAGCGCCTATGAACCGCAAAACATCACCTGGACTGTTTACAGTGACAACGCAGGCAGTGATACGAGCGGCGAATACCGTGGCGGCCTGTTCTTTACGGACAGAAGCCTGACAGGTGTGCGTGACGCGCTGACGCTGAACACGATGCTGAGCGATGGCACCAAATCCTTCGGCCTTGGCTACAGCAGGCCTTTAGGCCATAGCGGTACCAAGCTGAACCTGCAGTACAGCGCTAACAGCGTTCACATTACGGACGGACAGCTGGAGCCGTTGAATGTACGCGGTCATGCTTATGCCATGAACGTTGGCCTGAGCCAGCCGTTGGTAGTGACGGAAAAGACTCGTACTGAAGCAACACTTGATTACGGCCAGCAAAATTCCAAGACTGATTTCAGCGGCCAGCATTGGCTCGATGATACCATTAAAGGCGTTACGGCAGGCTATTCCGTAACTAATTACGGCGCAAGCTCTGTTATTTACCAAAAGCACAGCTTTAACGCCGGTACGCATACCAATATTGCCGATAAGGACAAGGATTTTTCCCTGTACCAGCTTAACGGCCTGTACCAGAAAATGTATCAGCATGGGCAGCTTTTGAGCCTGCGCCTGGACGCACAGCGTGGCTTCAATAACTATCTGCCTTCCGCCCGCCAGTTCTACATTGGCGGCATGTACAGCGTACGCGGCTACAAAGAAAGCCTGCTTGGCGGCGACAGTGGCTACAGTGTGGGCTTGGAATATTCCGTGCCTGTGACTAAGGACAAAAAGACTAATGCTTTCGTCTTTATGGATCATGGTCAGGTCTTTGGCGACAGTGCCTTTGACAGCCATGTACTGACAAGCTGTGGCCTGGGCGTGCGCAGCAACATCACCAAGCACATAGGTGCTGTGGTAACATTGGGCGTGCCTTTGATTAAGGAAATCAATAATACTGATGTAGATTCAACTCACATCCATTTCATGGTAAGCGGTCAATTCTAAAAAAATCTTGTGTAATAATAGGACTAGGGAAACCCGGTCCTATTATTTTTTTCCTGTATATATGTAGGAAAAAGAAGCTTTGCCTGTAGCTGATATCCTATTATATGAAAAAAATTTCGATAACTGATGACAATTACCACAATTCAAGCTATAATAAGTATATAAACAAAAAATTATTTTACGAGGTGACATACAATGCAATTTCCGATAGTTTTAGGTGTTTCTGCACGTCACGCACATCTGTGCCGTGAGCATATGGATATTTTATTTGGTGAAGGCAGCGAGCTGCACGTTAAAAAGCCGATTGGCCAGCCTGGTCAGTTTGCTTCCGAAGAACAGATTACCATGGTAACTCCCAAGGATTCCATGAAGCTGCGTATCATTGGTCCTCTGCGTCCGGAAACCCAGATTGAGCTTTCTCTGACTGACGCACGCAAGGTTGGCCTTGATGCTCCTATCCGCAACAGCGGCGATATCGCAGGCAGCGCTGGCGCTAAGCTCATCGGTCCGAAGGGCGAGCTGGAGCTGAAGGAGGGTATTATCATCGCTGCGCGCCACGTGCATCTGTACCCCGAAACCGCTGAAAAATACGGCCTGAAGGATGGCGATATCGTTGATATCCAGACAGAGGGCGAGCGTTCCGTAACACTGCATAATGTTCTGGTACGTGCGGGCGTAAAGCATGCTGACGAGGTTCATATTGATACCGACGAAGCTAATGCCTGCAACCTGGGCAGCGGCGTGATGGTTAACATCGTCTACAATAAATAATTTCACTGTTTTTCCAACAAAAGGATGGTGAGTATATGAAAAAAATTACAGCCTTGGCGGCAGCGCTTGTTTTGTGTGCTGCGCATGCTTCAGCCTACGAAAACAGCTACGCAGGCTACAGCGTTAAGGACGGACAGCCTTACTATAAGCTGGAAGCGAAGAAGGTTTATGCGTATACCAATATTAGCAGCAAAAAGGCTTATCAGAACGAAGAGGATTTAAAAAATACCGCAGTTAATATTGTTAACTATTATACAGCAGAGGATATGGAGCAGATTTTAGGCGAAAAATTCTCTACTGCTTATTTTGATGCGGAATATGAGAAGCTGGCGCTTTTGGAGCGCTCCCAGCTTAATCCGAAAACCGTGCCTGCGCCGTTACTGGAGCTTGAAAAATATGCAGAGCACGACAGCAATGGTAATGTAACTATCCAAAGCAAGGTGCTCAAGGAGAAGCTGGACCAGCTTACTCCTGTAATCAAGGTAGGCAAGATTGCTGGTAAAAAGGCAATTACCATTTCTTATATCTATAAGCAATCTGATGTACTGTTTAAAATTGATACCAGCATGGTTTCTGCCAATGACAGACTTTATCTGCTGTCGACGGTGAACAGTGATCAGGATGTATACGCTCCGAAGAAGGACGAAAAGGCTGCTGACGCTGATACAGATGTTGATATCGATGATATTGAAGATATCGATACTGACGAAGCAGGCAGTGAGGATAAAGCAGCAAAAACAAAGCCTCAGGACGCAGCTTCTATAAAGGAAGCAGTAGAAAAGGCTATGCAGGTAGAAAATGTTGCTTTGCGCGACATTCCCGCAGAAACAATGCAGCGCTTTGATAAAGCACACACTGATCTGCTGAAGGGCTTTAAGGCTTTTGCTCCGACAAGCACACCGAAGGCCATCAGCTTTACTGATACTGCAGTCGGCAAAAGTGTGCAGCTGCCGGATGACTGGTTCTGTGGTCAGCTGAACATGCGATATAAGAATAAAGGCACCTTTTATCTGACTATGGCTTCTTCTATGAAGCAAATGCAGGAGGTTGCCGCAAATACAGATTATGACAATATCTATTCTGTATTTGCTATTCCGGCGTCTGATCCTGAATACCAGAAGAAGGTTACGGAGCTTTACACCAGCGGCATGCGCAATGTTCTGGAGCATTGGAATCATCTGCTTGTTACCGTCAGCGTAGATAATATTAATGACGCTGATGCTAAAGAGCTTTTAGCAACGCCTGTTGCCAACAAGCTTGCTGTGGAAAGCTTTATTAATGATGGTCTGCAGCGACTGAAGGGCTTTGGCAATGATTACTTTGCTTTGAAGGATTATAAGACAAATTTTGACTTCACAAAGGAAAAAGCTCTTATTAGCATCAATGCTGATACCCAATTGCTGAAGGATTTTGCTTATAACAACAAAATTTTACTAAGCTGCAACCAAAAAGCCGCTACTGCGATGCTTTTTATCAAAAAAACCGACGTTGAAACGGAAAAAAGCCTTGAACAGCAACTAAACGAATGGCACTTTTAATTACACGGGTGCAATGAGTTACAGTGCATAAAAATCTCACGTCTGAGAAAAGGAAAATTTAACATAATATACATTATCGGACGTAAAATATTATTTTGCAGTCTTTGCGGTAAAAAGGCCGTATTATAGACATGCTTATTTCCCAACTGAGGAAAATGCTGAAAAAAGCGTCAGATAATGAGAATTCTTTGCTTTTTGCTCCTCCCCCGGATGTTTTGAGAAGCTTGTAGCATTTTTATGTTAAATTAGCCACCGTGCGCACTGCTGTTTGACGAAATTACTTTTATCTGCTATAATTTGTATAAGGTAATCTATAAACAAATGATTGGAGGGTCTAAAATGGGAAGAAGAAAAGCGCTCCCGCCAGACTTTGATGGCAAATATACTGAAGAAATGTTGTCTGAACGCCAACGTAATATTTTAAAATTTGTCCGTACCTTTATTAATCATAAGGGTTATCCGCCTGCTGTACGCGAAATTGGTGCAGCAGTAGGTTTATCCTCCAGTGCCAGCGTGCATAATCATCTGAAGAAGCTGCAAGAGTATGGCTTCATTCAGCGTGATGCTGCTAAGCCGCGTGCTCTGGAGCTGATGAGCGAAAGCGATGCCTGGAGAAACAAGCTCCTTGTTCCGGTACCGCTGGTTGGCAAGGTTACTGCAGGTGTTCCTATTCTTGCTGTCGAGAACATCGAAGAGACCTATCCTATTCCTCGTGACCTGATTGGCTGCGACGATGATGTTTTCATGCTTTCCGTATGCGGTGACAGCATGATTAACGCAGGTATTCTGGATCATGACTACATTATTGCACGTAAGCAGAATTTTGCTAATAACGGCGATATTGTTGTTGCCCTGATTGACGGCGAGGAAACTACCGTTAAGCGCTACTTCCGCGAGCTGCGCAGTGTGCGCCTGCAGCCGGAAAACGATAAGTACGAGCCTATTGTAGGTTCTGACAACATTAAGGTGCTTGGTAAGGTTATTTCTGTATTCCGTATGCTCTAATAACCTGACTGTAAAATGCATGTAAAATGATGTCACTTTAGCGTCAAATACAAAAAACAGCTCTTTACAGAGCTGTTTTTTTGTTATATATTATAGTTATGAATGTGTGTAAACGATTTTTACAAGGAGATGACGCATATGTTACATCCATCTACTGATATTATCATGAACGCCCAGCAATTCTTTGCTGCGGAGCAGAGCGAGGCAAATCTGGTGAAGCTGTTGCATGCAGTCAGCGTAATGCTGCAGGAAGGTGCCGAGGTGCTCATTCCTACTGCTGCCGATGCGCTGGAGGGCCAACTGCTGCTGCAGACGCAGACTACCGAAAGCGGCCTGGAATACATGACTGCCTTCAGCAGTAAGGAATCCTATGAGCATGGCAAGCCCTGCAATGTTATCAGCCGTCCTTTAGTCAACTACTTTGAAGCTATCCTGCAAATGGACGGCATTGCGGGTATTATCTTTAATCCTGCTTCCCCTGCTCCCTTCAATATTCAAAACCGGATGATTAAGGAGCTGTTGGCTGATGCCAAGAAGAACAAGCAGCAGAACGCTATTTCCGTTTGGCGCGGTGATATTACTACGCTGGACTGCGACGCAATTGTCAATGCTGCCAACAGCACGCTTTTAGGCGGCGGTGGCGTTGGTGGTGCTATCCACCGCGCTGCAGGACCGCAGCTTCTGGAGGAATGCAAAACCTTAGGCGGCTGCACAACCGGTGCTGCCAAGATTACCTATGGCTATGACCTGCCTGCAAGCTATATTATTCATACCGTAGGCCCTATTTACAACGGTAAGGTTGAACAAAGACTGGAGCTGGCCGACTGCTACAAGAACAGCCTGGACCTGGCGCGCAAGCATCATCTGCACAGCATTGCTTTCCCGGCGATTTCTACCGGTGCTTATGCTTATCCTGTGGACGAGGCTGCCCGTATCGCTCTTTTGACCTGCACCGAATGGATTAATGCCAATGTCGACTATGGCATGAGCGTTGTGCTTACCTGCTTCAACAACGGCGTTTATAACGCTTATCAGGAGCTGGTAAAACAGGCGCAGAACGGCGAGCTGGACTAAGTAAATATTGTTTTTCCGTATAACAAAACCCGTGATTCCCTTCGGACGTCACGGGTTTTTATTAACCTTAGCGTAAATTTACTAGCGTACAGATTTACGCATTGATGATATTGTTGAACAAAGATTTATTGGCTTCGATAGGCTGCTTGCCGCCGACTACGCAGATCAGGCCGTCGCTGAGCATGTCCTCTACTACCTTAGCCAGTGCTTGCAGGTCTTTATTGCTTACATTGAGGATTTCGTTGCGGATGCGCTGGCGCAGCTCAACGGGAACGTGCTTCAGATATTGCGCGGTTGCCTTGTCAAGACGCATGCTGTTGGTTAGGGGCTTATCCATCGTGCTGATGGTACCGATAACGTACTTGTTCAGCTCGCGTTCGGGGAATTCTTCGTTTCTCAGCCATTCTGCCAAACCTTGGTAAGCCTCCAGAGTTTTCGGCAGCTGCGGGTCGCGGTAGGATGCAAACACGCCTACGCCGTTCAGCTCAAAGCGTGCGGTAACACCGTAAGCGCCGCCCTGAATACGGATTTTGGTCCACAGGTATTCGTAGCTCAGAATGGTTTCCAGTACAGCCATCGCGCCCACGTATTTGTGACCGTGCTTAGCAAAGTTGCCGCCTGCAGCAACGTATTGTACCTTACCTGCGGTAGCAATAGCCTCGTTAACGGTGCCTACGGGCAGAACCTCAGCCTTCTCCCCTGCTTCTGCCTCAGACAGCTTGCTGATGAAATCAAGGCACTGTTGTCTTACTGTTGCCTGCTCTTTTACGTCACAGCTATAGCTGAGCAGGAAACGGTTCTTCTGGAAGAAGCGTTTGATTAACAGGCGCAACTGCTCCAGTACCTGCGGTGCCAGCTCGTCGAAGTTATCGGTCAGCTTTTTGAGGAACTGGTAATAGCTGAATTCATCCTGCTCGTTGACGCGTGCGCCGGCAGAGCAATAGGAGAACAGTCTGGTGATAGCAACGGTCTGACCGCGGTTGAAGAAATTGTCATCCCAATCGGTTTTCAGCTCGGATACCAGCTCGCGGAAGCGCTCCAGATCGTCCAGCTTGCTTTCCAAAGCAATGGCCTGCAGGATATCCAGCATTTTCGGCAGGTTATCGGTGAGGCATTTGCCTTTGGTGGAGAAGTAAATTTTATAATCATCCGTAGATTCTGCTTCGGTGAAGGCGCGTACAGCGAACGCAATACCACCGGTATACATGATGGCGTTGGTTGCCAGCTCCTGATAGCTGTAGCGCTCGGTGTTGAACTTGCCCATGATATCTGTGAGCAGATAGCACAGAGGCAGCTTTTCGGCTTCCATATCGGTAATATCAAAATAGAAGCTGGTATAAGCGATTTTATTGGTGTTGCGCGGAAGATACAGCAAATGGCTTGCGCCCAGCTCTTCCTCCTGCGTTTCAATCTTCTCTACCTCCTGCCTGATGTCGCTGCGCTTCAGTACAGGGATGGTTGCGCGTGCTTCCTCACTGTCGGGAGTAGCCTGCAGACGGTGCAGCTCGGCGCATTCGTCGATATGCTGCTGCAGCTCCTCCTGGCTCATCTGTGCTTTGATAGCGCTCATTTTGGCAGCAGCGGCCTCCTGGTCTGCCTCCTCCTTGCCGGGCTGCGGCAGCAGGGTTACCAGCACCTTATGAGTGTTATCCAGCAGATAGTTTTCGATAATGCTTTCGTAATAATTGGTTTTCAGGCCCTCGCGCAGTGCTGCGATATATTTGTTGTAACAGAGGCCATCGATCGGATTGCCGTCATACAGCCAGTTATCCATAACGCCGATGCCCAGAATCAGTCCCTTGGGATAGCCGCCGAAATCTGCCTCACGCAGCTTGAATTCCATGGAGTTGATGTTAGCCTCCAACAGCTTTTTATCAATACCGTTGATGGTGATGTCCTGCAGTGTTTTATAGATTACGCTGATAAATTTATCTCGTAGCTCCTTCTCACTGCCGCTGGCACGGATAGAAAATACCGGCTGATACATACTGGAGGTATAGCTGCCGTTGATAATCTGGCCCACACCTGCATCCATCAGTGCACGGCGCAGTGCGGAGGATTCGCTGTCCAGCAATGTGCTTTTCAGCAGGCTCAGAGCCATGCTGGTCTGCAGGTCGGTTGCCTTGCCTGTTACGATAGAAAGCTCGTGATATGTTTTGGCAGTGCAGTCCTCCTCTGCCCCAACCGGATAAAAGGCTTCGATATCCGCAGTACGCAGCAAGGGCTGCTGTTCTGCGATGGAGGAATCAACAGTGCCCGTCTTTTCAAAGCTGCTCAGATATTCGCTGTCGAGATATTCCAAGGTAGCGTCGATATCCATATCACCGTATAAATAGATATAGCTGTTTTCCGGGCTGTAATAGGTTTTGTGGAACTGCTCGAATTTTTCCTGAGTCAGCTGCGGAATAGCGTCCGGATAGCCGCCGGATTCAAAACGGTAGCAGTTGTCGTGGAACAAAGCCTTCATTGCTTCGTTTTCCAGATATGCGTCTGGCGAAGAATACACACCCTTCATTTCGTTATAAACAACGCCGTTGTAGCTCAACTCGCCGTCGAGGCTGTCCAGATTATAGTGCCAGCCCTCCTGACGCAGGGTGTATTTGTTTTGGTAGAAGGACGGATAGAACACAGCGTCCAGATATACGTCCATCAGGTTATGGAAGTCCTTATCGTTGCGGCTGGCAACGGGATACATGGTCTTATCCGGGAAGGTCATTGCGTTCAAAAAGGTGTTCAGAGAGCCCTTGACCAAATCCACGAAAGGCTCCTTTAAGGGATATTTGCGGGAGCCGCAGAGAGAGGAATGCTCCAGAATATGTGCCACACCTGTATCATCTGCAGGCGGAGTTCTGAAGGAAATAGAAAAAACCTTGTTATCGTCATCGTTAGCAAGGCACAAAAGGCGTGCGCCGCTCTTGATATGCTCCATGATATATGCTTGGGAGCTGATTTCATCTACAAATTGTGCTTGTAAAACCTTAAAGCCGTGGTATACGGCATTTATTGCTAAAGTCATTGTTGCCTCCTAAAATTTACACTATGGTATTTATTATAGCATATTTGCATATCTATTGTCTGAAATTCTTGTAAAAACAGTTAGCTGTTGCTAAAAAAGATTATCTCCTTGCCAAAAGCGCTGTTCTTGCCTATAATAATTAGTAGAATAGTCAGAATCTGGAGGGAGTATTCATGGAAGAAGCACGCTTTACACTGCGCATTCATCCTATTATTATGAATAAGATGAAGCATTTGGCAAAGATAAATGGTCGTTCAGTAAATAAGGAAATCGAACAGATTTTGAAAGGGGTTATTGATGATTATGAGCGCCAATACGGCAAAATTGAGCTGACCAAGGCGGAAATGCCAGGCTTCAGCACAGGCGCAACGGTTAAGGAAGCGCCGGAGCAGCCTATGGAAATGCTCTTCGGTTTGGATAATAAAAGCAAAAAATAATATGTAGGCTCCCCTGCCCTACGCTATACAAATAATTAAGGCACTACTGCGCTCACAGTAGTGCCTTTAGTGTTTATGCTTATTTTGCTATTGCGTGCTCCTTCAGCTCCAGCTTTTGCTTTTCTTCTACCTCTTTGATGCGGCAGCTGGCGAAAATAGAACCGGAAACATTGTGCCATACGCTGAAGATAGCGCCCGGAAGCGTAGCCAGCGGATTTGCGGCGAAGTTTGCGGTCGCCAGAGCAAGCGCCAGACCGCTGTTTTGCATAGCAACCTCGATAGCAATGGAGGTTTCCTTAGCGTAGGATACCTTCATCAGACGCGCCATGCCCAGTCCCAGTGCCATACCGATGCCGTTGTGCAGGACAACAGCCAGCATAACGATCAGACCGCAGCTCATCAGCTTAGCGGCATTGACAGCAACGATACCGTCGATAATGGTTACAATCGCTACAACGGAAACTAGCGGCAGAATACCGCCCAGCTTGACGATGGTTTCGTGGAAAAGGCTGTTTAAGATGATACCTGCAAGCACAGGCAGCAGTACAATCTTCACTACGGAAAGTACCATAGCCATAAAGCTTACCTCAACCCAGGAACCTGCCAGCAGGTACACCAGCACAGGTGTTACCAGCGGTGCAATCAAAGTCGAAGTGATGGTCATGCCAACGGATAAGGGAACGTCACCCTTAGCGATGTAGGCAATACCTTTGCTGGCGGTACCGCCGGGGCAGCAGCCTACGAGGATAACGCCCAGAGCGATATCAGTATCAAGATTCATCACTACAGCCAACAGATAGGCTGCCAGGGGCATGATGGTGTATTGCAGGATACAGCCGGATATAACCTCCTTAGGTCGTGAAAAGACGATTTGGAAGTCCTCGCGCTTGATGGTCAGGCCCATGCCGAACATTGCCGTGCCCAGGAAGAGAGCGGTATACTGCGGAATCCACATGAATTCCTGCGGATGCGTAAAGGCAATCGCAGAGGTGATTAAAATCACGACGGCGATGTACTTGGATAACAATCCGCTTACCTTGCCAATGATGTTTAAAACGCTGTTTTGCTCGTTCATATTAAATTGCCTCCTTACATGTATGCTGCCCTGGGGCAGTCACGCTGTTAATTGCCTCGAGCAGAAGCAATTACATGGGTATTGTACCACAAAAAGGAGGAAAAATCCATGCCCGGCTTAAAGTATCAGCAGGCCTCCAGCAGGTGCGACACCTTCACCTGCAGCTTATCGGCGATGCGGAATACCAGGTCCATACTCGGGCGCGCGCTTCCGTGCTCTATTTTGCTCAAATACTGCGGAGTAATGCCTATCTGCTCTGCGAGCATCCCCTGCCCCAGCTCCTGCATGATTCTGTAATAACGAATTTTTTTGCCCATTTCAACATATTTTTCACAATACATATATCACCACTCCTCTTCTTCTGACTATATATAGCTTATAGCATTTCAGGCATTACTTCATGTAAAAAAAGGTGCGGGCTTTATTTTTTACATGCTTTTACATTTGCGGCACGTGCTTGCAAATGTAGTCTGCCTTGATAATGAGCAGGAATGAAAACGCAACGCTGCAACGAAAATGTACCTGTTACTTTTTCATTTTTCTTTAGCATAATCTTATTATAAAAAACAGGATAGCCAAAGATTGACTATCCAGAAAAGTTTTCGAGAAGAAATAAGAAATTTCTTGGTGATTTATGATTTTTTTCAGCTTAATTTACTGCCAGCTCCTGTCGGGATACAACCTCAATCAGCTCGCCCTGACTCTTCAGCCAGATATCAATGCCCTTGCCGAAGACCTCTGCTTCGATAAGCGTACCCTTTTCGTCCTCCTGCACAACCTTAGCTGTTGGCAGTCGGTCTAAAATGTACTCATAGCAGCTGCCTTTGAAGTAAAAGCGCAGTCGTTGCAGATGCCCGCCGTACATAAACTGGATGCGCTTACGGAACTCGCCCTCTTCAAAGCGTTTGGCATATGGTACAGCAAAATGCTTGTCTGTAACCGTAAAGCCTTTGATTCTGTCGATGCGGTAAATTGTCGGGAAGGGATCGTTCTCAATCTCAAACTTTACCTTTTGCTTATCTTTAGGCGTAAGAAAGGCAATCAGATAGAAATAGAATTCGGAGAACATGATGCCTACAGGCTGCACAGTGCGCTGCACCTGCACGCCATCAGTACGACGGTAGGTAATCGTTACCTCCTGCTGCTCGCGCACAGCGCCGCTAAGCTCCCACATCTTCTTCAGGAATTTGTCCTTGTGCTGCGGCTCTACATAAAGCAGCTTTTCGTTGCCTATAAGCTCGCTTACACGCTGCTGCTCTGTTTTGGGGATACAGCAGTCAATCAGCTTATCAATAATCGGGTAAAGCTCCTTTTTGGTGAAGGCCCTGCTTTCCAGCAGTATTTTGAGCGTGGCGAAAACCTCTTCGTTGGACAGCAGATTGCGTGAGGGCGGTACAAGCTGGTAAGCGCCCAGCTTCTGGTTATATACCAAATCCTGCACAATTCCTGTTGCTTCGTTCTGCTCATGCAAAAAGGACCGCAGGTCTTCTATGTCGCGCTGAATAGAGCGTAAGGAGCAGCCAAAGCGTTGGGCCTCCTCCTTCTTGTAGAGCATTTTGCCGTCTACCAGGCGCGAATACATATAAAGCAAACGATCCTTTGCGATGCGTAAATCTGTCATTATTAGTTCCTCCCTGCCATGAAATTTGCAAAGCGGCTGATGTAAGAAAATCTCTTTAAGCTTATTATAGCACAATCATTCTCTTAAGCAAACGTTTTGCCACCGGCTATAAGCAAATTTTATCATAGAGGGAGGACACATACTGTCTTTCTCTAAAAATATTTTTGGCTTTCTCAGCATATTTCAGAGATAACAGGCTGAAATTTATGCCTGTTCAGTTTTAAGCGTGAGCAGAACCCCGTCCAGTGCTTCCAATGCGCGTGCTGCAATCTGAGCGTTCTTTTCTCTTTTCTTGCGGATGCGTACAGTGAGCGGCGGAATGAGGCCGAAGTTGATGTTCATCGGCTGGAAGTTTTCAATCGCCGGATTGCTGATGTAGTTGGCCAAAGCGCCGTGCGCAGTTACGTCGGGGAATTCTACCTCCGGCAGCTCCAATATCGCTCTGGCACCAGCTAAACCGGCCATCAG
>ERZ780125.207-NODE-207-length-23862-cov-2.41253_pt1 | contig 23862 bp, 16 predicted proteins | sample MGYA00433082_ERZ780125 | MGnify/ENA primary metagenome ERZ780125 (study PRJEB29588, sample SAMEA1970465) | human gut metagenome | biome: human gut; feature: human-associated habitat; material: faeces | place: Denmark | collected 2008/2010 ... | reverse complement strand
CCACGCGCCACCTCGACGATAAACATATCCTCAAATTCCGTTCCGCTCGTCACGATAGCAGAGGTGTGCGGATATGCGTCGATATCACGCGCCCACTGGCGTGCAACCTTCGCAGGCGCACCTTCCTGCGGCAGCAGGGCGGTAAACTCGCCCTCGTCATCGTACTGCGCCGTGTACAGGCTGGGAACATAAACGCCCGGCACCTGCGCCAGCGCCGCCAAGCGCTCTTGCTTGCTTTCCTCCCGGTAGATAGTATCAAGAACGTGCTGCACTGTTTCCTCGCCCTCGCCGATAACAAAGGCGTCAGCCACAGCAGCCAAAGGCTCGGGATTAAAGGTAGCACAGGGACCGCCGATAATCACCAAAGGCTCGCGCTGATTGCGCTCCGCCGCCCGCAGGCGGATATTGCCCAAATCCAGCACCGTCAGCAGATTATCATAGTCCATTTCAAAGGACAGCATGACGAAGATAACGTCAAAATCTGCCAGCGGACGCTGGTTTTCCAAGCTCAGCAGCGGTGTTTTGCTTTTGATATGCTCCTGCTGCAAGCGTTTATCCGGTAAAAAGAAGCGTTCGCAGGCGCTGTCGCCGCGCTCGTTAATCATCTGATACAAAATGTGCATTCCCAGGTTCGACATGCCCAGATGGTAGACGTTGGGGTAAATAAACGCTACCGGATGGCGTAAGCCCGGCGGATACACCTGCGCGCCGGTTTCATTTTCTCTTGTTTCTTTAATATAGTTTTTGATTATCCAGGACAAAGCATTTCCTCTCCGAGTATCTATAATCTATTAAGAAAATATCAGCGCAAGATTACGCTGATATCTCTTGTATTTTACTGATTTTTTTCTGCCAGCTTACGTTCAAACAAATCGATAACTGTTTTCAAAACCTTTAAGCGGGCATAATATTTATTGTTGCCCTCAACCACGGTCCACGGTGCATACGAGGTGTCGGTGCGCACCAGCATTTCGTTGACTGCCGCTTCGTAGGCATCCCATTTATCACGGTTACGCCAATCCTCGTCCGTAATCTTCCACTGCTTGTTGGGGTCAGCCTGACGGTCATTGAAGCGTCGCAGCTGCTCATCCTTGTCAATCTGCAGCCAGAACTTGGCAATAGCGATACCATGCTCGCTCCACTGCGCTTCCATATCCTTGATTTCATCGTAGGCACGCTGCCATTCCTGCGGTTTGGCAAAGCCTTCGATGCGCTCTACCATGACACGTCCGTACCAGGTGCGGTCAAAAATCGCTATAGTGCCCGGCTGCGGCAATTTAGTCCAGAAGCGCCACTGATAATGGAACTGCTTTTCAACCACGTTCGGCGCCGCAATCGGGTGCACATGAAAACCCAGCGGGTCCAGTGCCGCCGTCAGTCTGCGGATAGCGCCGCCCTTGCCGGCAGCGTCCCAGCCCTCAAAGCCGATAACAACAGGAATCTGCGCCTTGAACATTTCAATCTGCAGCTGTGTCAGCTTTTTCTGGTACTTATCCAGCTTTTCCTTATATTCTTCCTTGGTAAGCTCCTTGTTGGCATCAATCTTGCTCAGCACATCGTAGGTTGCTGCGGTGCGCTTGTCGGCAGCAGGCTCGACAGGCATCTGCACAGCCTTTTCGATAGCATCGGCAATCGTGCCGAATACCTCCAGACGCGCGCTGCGCGGATCATCGTCGGCAATCAGGTGCCAGGGAGCGTTTACCGTATCGGTAGCCTCCAGCATTTTTTCGTAATGCGGCAAAAATTTATCGTAATCTTCGCTTTCATCAATAGCAGGATTCAGGTCACGCCACGCCTTGCCCAGTGTTTTGGCATTCTTGGCGATATTTTTCTTTTGCTGCTCCGGTGACAGATGCAGGAAAAATTTGAGCACGAGATAATTATCATCCGTAAGCATTTTTTCAAAGTTGTTGATATGCTCAAAGGAAACAGCAGGATACTTGGTGTTATCCTCTTTATCCGCCAGCTCGTTGGCGTTTTTCAGATAATACCAGCTACGGTGATAAACGACAATATGTCCCAACGCCGGCAAACGCTTCCAGAAGGCGCCGAAAAACGGCTGCTCCTGCATTACACCGCGCAAACGCACGCTGGAATAAACATTAAAACCGCGGGCATCCATCTGCTGCATCATTTCGTTAATCAGCGCACTGCGGCGTGCACCGCGCCAGCCCTCAAACACGATGATAATCGGTCTTTTGGCGTCGCGCGCCATGCGCTGCGCCTTTCCCAGGCGTTCACCCAGCACTTCCATCTGCCTGTTGTATTCTTCCTTGGACACTTTTTTACTCAAATCCAGCTTTTCCAACATTCTCCAACATCTCCTTACTGTTTGCGAGAATCTTTAAATCAGCGCTCCTCGTAGGGGTTAAGAGCGCGCGGTTTTCCTAATACCTCTGCCATGATAATGCCGTTGACCAGCGCCGCATGCTTCAGCTTGACGCGCTTTTTCGCTGCAGGCTGCGCCTGCGCGTAGCGCGCATTAAACGCTGCCGCAGCAGCGTTCATCTTCGCTTCATCATAGCTGTAATCACCGCGGGGGTCGTAATAAACCTTGCCCCTGTCATGCACGAGGTCTTCGTTTTCGCGGTGAATCCTGCCGGTGTGGTCATGCAGTGCTTCGCCGTCACGGTGAACTCTGCTGCCATCATCACGGCGCACACGCGTTCCGTCATGCACTACGCCTTGGCTGCTTTGACGCTTGCGTGCCTGTGCTTCTTCCGTCGTCTTTTTCAGACGGCGTTCAAACTCGGCGGCAAGGTCCTTAGGCTTAGCCTGCGTTTGCTTCTCTGCCTGCGTCGGCTCCGCCGTTTCCTGCGGCAGCTCCTGCTGTCTGCGGCGGCGGCGGTTGCGACGGTCCAAAAATACGTTGGCCAGCATTACGAGGACAAAAAGCAGGGGGATTAAATTATGGTCAAATAAACCGCCCATAAGCTGCACCTCGCTTATTTACTGCCCTCAGGCTTTTCCTCGCCCTCCGGGCTTACCTCGGCAATCGTACGGCGCATCTGCGTATCTGCCTGAATATTGTTCAGACGGTAGTAATCCATTACACCCAAGCGGCCGTTAGCCAGTGCTTCAGCCATCGCTGTCGGCACCTTAGCCTGTGCTTCCACAACCTTCGCCTGCATTTCCTGTGTATAGGCCTTCATCTCCTGTTCCTTGGCAACAGCCATCGCACGGCGTTCCTCAGCGCGTGCCTGAGCAATGCGCTTGTCTGCCTCCGCCTGGTCGGTCATCAGCGCAGCGCCGATGTTACGGCCTACATCTACGTCCGCAATATCAATGGAAAGAATTTCAAAAGCGGTGCCTGCATCAAGGCCCTTGTCCAAAACTGTTTTGGAAATATAGTCGGGGTTTTCCAGTACCTTGCTGTGGTCGGCGCTGGAGCCTACGTTTGTTACAATGCCTTCGCCGACACGCGCAATAATCGTTGCTTCGCCGGCACCGCCTACTAAGCGGTCAATGTTGGCGCGCACGGTTACGCGTGCCTTTACCTTCAGTTCAATGCCGTCCTTGGCAACAGCGCTTACTACCGGAGTTTCGATAACCTCGGGGTTAACGCTCATCTGCACAGCCTCCAGCACATTACGGCCTGCCAGGTCGATGGCACAGCCACGCTCAAAGCTCAGCTCAATCTGCGCTCTGTGGGCCGCAATCAAAGCATCAATAACGCGGTCAACATTACCGCCTGCCAGATAATGCGCCTCCAGCTGGTTAACATTAACGTCAAGGCCTGCCTTGTTCGCCTTAATCAGCGGCAGCACAATCTGCGACGCGGGCACGCGGCGCAGGCGCATACCGATGAGGTTGAAGATGCCTACATTAACGCCAGCAGCAATTGCGGAAATCCACAATCCCAACGGCACAAAGTTAAGAAAAATTGCTATACCGACAATGGCCAGAACTACTACAAAGCCACCGCCGAAAATCATACTGAATAATACATCCATAATGTCACTCCTTCGTTTGTTCTACAAAAATTTTGCTGCCCTCTACCCGCACAATAATCACGGAAGCAGACTTTTCGATATAATCTCCCTGGCTGCTCACATCAAGACGCTTGCCGTCCACCAGAATCGTGCCTGCAGGACGCAGCGTAGTCAAGGCTGTGCCTCTTTTGCCCACCAGCATGCTCCAGTTTTTGCCGCCGGTGTAGCCCTCGCTGTTTTTTTGACGTGTCCACAGCACAAAGGGATTATACTTGCTTTCCTTGGGCAGATACACGCACAGCAGCGTAATCACCAGCACCAAAAACAGATACACTGCCAACAGCACCAGCGCCGCCCAGGCATTGCCGCCCAAAACGTAAAAGCCGCCGACTGTCAGGCACACCATGCCGCTGACACCGAAAATTCCGAAGCCCGGCACAACAAATTCTATCAGCAGCAGGACAAGGCCCGCCAGCATAAAATAATATTCCAATGGCATGATTGCACCTCCTCAACGCTTGTACAATTATAGTATAGCAGAGTAAAAGCATGAAGTAAATGTGAACGTACCCCTGCCTATAGAGGCGGAAGCTTCCTGCTTCAGCGAGAACAGCACCACTAACTCCGAAGAGTTATGGCGACTTACACTCTCTCCACAGGCGTAGATTCCCGTGCGACCCACGGTACTTTATGAGTTACGCTAGGCAGATATTCGCCTAGCTTCTTCTCTAATATTTATTGCAGCGTTCTTGTCACGGTTATGATGACTGCCACACTTAGGGCAATCCCATTCCCGCACAGATAAGTCTTTGGTGTCATTGTTCTGGTAGCCACAGACATGGCATAGCTGACTGCTTGGATACCATTTGTCTATCTTGATAAGTTGCTTACCCTGCCATGCAAGTTTGTATTCCAGCATACTTGTGAACATGCTCCAGCCATTGTCGGATATGGATTTACCAAAGCTGAACTTGCCACCCTTCTTTCGCTTCGCCATGGCCTTTACGCTAATGTCCTCTATGCCAATCGCATCATAGCGGTCTGCAAGATAACGAGCTTTCTTATGCAGGAAGTCGCGGCGTTGATTAGCAATTTTCTCATGGAGTACAGCCACACGCAGTCTTTGTTTATTCCTATTACGGCTCCCTTTTTGTCTCTTGGAGAGTTTTCTTTGTGCCTTGACCAATCTCTTTTCGGCTTCCCGTAAGAAATTTGGATAATCGGCATTGTCCTCATCGGAAGCAACATACAGCCCGTGCATAGCAAAATCCAATCCAAGAAAATTCTTCGGTATGATGGGAAGTATTTGGTTTTCATACTCCACCAAAATGCTGATATAGTATTTTCCTGACGGTGTTTTACTTATGGTTACAGTCTTTATGGTGCTATTTTCCATCAATGGACGATGCAGACACAGCTTTACCCAGCCTATTTTAGGCAGCTTGACTTTGTTTCCCTCGATTCTTACAGAGCCATGTTGGTTGTTCGTAGAATATGAAGCATGACCTGTTTTCTTCGACTTGAAGCGTGGCTTGCCAAAATGCTTCCTATTGCTCCAAAAGTTGTTATACGCCTTGTTCAGGTTTATTTGGGCATTGGCGAGAGCAAGGCTGTCAACCTCTTTCAGCCAAGGAAATTCTTTCTTGTACTGTGCAGGTGTATTGTTCAGCCTCTCGCCTGTTTCCTTATAGTAATCAAGTCGATCTCCAAGCATCTTGTTATAGATGAATCTGGCACAGCCGAAAGTCTTGGCAAACATAATCTTCTGTTCAATTGTCGGGTAGAGCCTGTATCGGTATGCCTTATTCACTATAATCACCTGCCTTGATTTTCTATGTATTTACGAATTGTCTCAATAGGAGCACCGCCTGTCGTCAGCAAGCAATAGCTTCTTGACCAAAACATTTCTTTCCACAATTTACTCCTAACTTCTGGAAAATCTTTTTTGATTAGCCTAGAACTGGCACTTTTGTAAGCGTTGATGAATTTCGACATCTCTGTATTAGGATGGGCACGAAACATGATATGTACATGGTCTTGATCATGGTTCCATTCTTCCAATGTGATGTTATATGAAGAGCCTATACGAACAAATATGTCTTTTGCATATTGGCTCATCTGGTCGGAAAACACCTTACGACGGTACTTTACTACCAGAACAAGATGGTAATACAGCAAGAACACTGAATGGTTATTATTGTCTAATTTCATAGTATAATCAGCCCTTTCACTTCTATGCCTGATTATATCATAAAGCTATCTACGGAGCAATTGTCCGGCTCAATTACTTACGTAAATTCGCCAGACCCACCTTCATCCCCCACCTTAGATGTGGAGGACTTCTGGCGGATTAGGTTAAAGTTTATGCTGCCAAAAGCAAAGCTGCCTGTAATACTTTAACAAAAGAATTTTTCTGGCGCATTTATTCAAAAAGCAGTATTCTGGAGACGTGCACAGCAAGCACATTTGCTGCTTTACTTATTGCGCCAAAAATTGTATGATAAAGGAAAAGCTTCTTCTACTATAAACAAAGGCGGGACTTGATGATGAAAAAATTACTTATTTTACTGACGCTGATTTTTGCGCTTGCCTGCACTTGCACAGCCTTCGCTGGCGCAGGCACCGATAAAAACGCTAACATGGAAAAAATAACCAGCACCAGCGCTGGCGATTTATATCTTGATAAGGATAATTTGCAGGCATTGCGCCAGGGCGACAAGCTTTTTTTGCTGTTGTCTGCCGAGCTGCGCTACAATAAGGAAATGCTGCCTAAGCTGCAGGCCACCAAGCCGGAGCTGAAAACAGCAATCAGCATGACGCAGATTTATTTGTATAATAACGATGGCACTCAGTATGCGCTGCTCAAAAGCCTGTACACCGATAAGGACGATAATGTTGTTTACACTATAGAAGGCTCGCCCAAGCTGCAGCCTGTCAAAAGCAAGCTGCAGATGCTGCTGTACGAAAGAGCGTTGACAGCGATGGAAAACCAAAAGCGCATTGCCGATATGCTCAGACGCAAAGCGTAACAAAAAGACCTTGATGTCAGTTTTTACTGACGCCAAGGTCTTAAATTTTTTAATGAAGCTCTTTATAAGCAAACATTTTATTGTTTTAGTTGAAATTTTATGATAAAATGTTTTTGACAACCGGTTCACGGGGTGGTGTTGCCTTCATTCTATACGAATGGAGGTGATGTCTATGGTATATTTCAGCTTTCAGGATTTAATGTCCTTTGGAGTTTTTATCGTAGCATTACTTACGTTCATTTTTAAGAACAAATAGTAAAAAAGTTACGGACATAGAAAAACCGCCCCACGACTTTCCCGAGTAAGGAGCGGATTTTTCTTAACCCTATCGGCAACCCACCTCTGTGGGCGGTTGTCTTTTCTATATCTAATATACCACACAATTCACAGCTTTGCAAGTTTTGAATTTGTGCGCAACAATAAGAAAACCACTCCTACACTTTGCGGGTTAAGAAGTGGCTTTCTAAAAACTTTTTTACTCAGGCAACCCACCTTTGCAGGTGGTTGTCATCCTCTATGACTAATATACCACAGATTATATGGCTTAGCAAGTTTTAAGGCTGGAATTTGAGCAAACGCTCAAACCCCAGCCTTTTTTGTTCATAAGGTCAGTATTATGATTCCAGCCTCATGAACTGCCAAGCAAGCAGTTATGGGGCATTGCTTGGCGGAGTATGATGATTTATAGGAAAACCAGTTGTTATCCTGCTATGACTGCACCTGCTGCCTGCTTATCAGCCAAAATGCTTAGCCTGGGTTGCATCAGCTGCTGCCTTAGCATTATCTGCGCTCACCTGTGCCTGACGCGCCAGTTTGGCTGCATATTCAGCACGCTCCTGCGCTTCTTTGGCAAGTTTTGCTGCTGCCTGATATTTTTCGGCTGCTGCCAGCTCCTTCTTAGCCTGAGCCTCGCGCTGCTCTTCTAAAAGCTTTTGCGGGGATTTGTGGCCGAAGCGCCAGGTTGCACCGATACCGCCCATGGTTTCGCCGCCGGCAGTAGACAGGCTGACATTAATCATGAAGTTCTTGTTCGGATAGTGGAAGAAGCCCATTGCCACGCCGGTTTCGCCCTTGTATTGACCGAGGCCGATGCTGAATTCACTCGGAGCCTGCGGGTCGTAGCCAATGCTCTTCAGGGAAGCGATAGCTGCTGCCATTGCGCCTACCTTATTTACACGGTCGCTGACGTCGTTAATGCGGCCGTCAAGACGGGTAACCTCTTCGCTGATGCGGTTATCCAGACGTTCAACCTCACCGCGGCGGATTGCAGCTTCAGCATTGATGCCGCCTACTGCAGTTTCGTTGTTCTTGTACACTTCGTTATCGCGGATTTCCTGGTCAAGGTCGTCAATCTGACCAAGGTCGGACAGGTTGATGCGGTCTTTATCGTTCGTTGCGGAACCGATGGAAACGTCGCTGCTGTCGATGCGTGTTACGTTGCCTGCATTAGCGCTGTCCGTATAGGTCAGGCCAGTGCCGCTTTGCTCCAGCTTGCTGCTTCCGTTGGCATCAGTAACTTCGTTGGTAAGCAGGCCAGTTGCACCGTCTAATTTTTGCGCTACCTTAATTTCGCCATTCGTTACCACGCCGCCGATGCTGGTCAAACCCTGGTTGAATTCGGATTTATGCGTATCGTCTTGCTTAACAGTGTTGCTGTTGCCTGCAGCGGTAACCTTGTTTTCTGTAGTAGTCGTGCCATTAGTTACCTTGGTATTTACGCCATCCAGCGTAGTTTCAAAGCTGGTTTTTTGGCCATTAGCAGTACCATCATTGATATCGCTCTTAATTGTGCCATTGCCACCGAAAGCGATGGAACCGCCATTGCCGTCAGCATTGCCCTGACCGGTAATTACTAATTGGTCAGTGGTAATCTTGCCGGTGGTAATTTCGTTACCGTTTATAATGGTATTGGTTGCACCATTGTCTACGAACGCAGTCTTATGAGCAGAGTTTTCGAATACAGTGCCCTTATCAGTAGTGGTTACAGTCTGTGTACCGCCAGTAATAGTAGCAGTGCCACCATTATCGGCAGCAGCTACGAAGGAAGCTTTTTCGCCAGCAGCAACAGTTGCTTTATTCGCTTCAACAGTAACCTTAGATTCAACGCCACCAGTTGCAGCAGTGTTATCAAACTTCATGCTTGCGCCAGCATTATCAGTCTGCAAAGTAGTATTGCCAACGGTATTAGTGAAAGCACCTTTGTCTGCACCAGAACCGCCAGTAACCTTGAAGTTACCACCTGCTGCGGAGAAGTTACCTTGCTTATCCATGGACAGATTGCTACCATGCGGATTACCATTGCTATCCAGAATATCTTCGCCGAGGTTAATACGTTCAACATTCAGCGTATCAGTACTAATCGTACCACCGTTGATAGTGGTGACCTTGCCACCCTTTTCGCCAGCATCACCAGTGAAGGTTGCTTTCCCGGCAGACATTGTAGTCTGGTTGTTAGGATCTTTGTAAAGAGTCAGGTTTTCGCCATCAAGCTTGCCAGCAGTTCCATCGATCTTTTCCGAACGAATTGCACTACCATTAATTTGAGTAGTCGAATTATCCTGACCAGTGAAGGTGCCAATGCCGGAAGCAGTATCGAAATCAAAAGCAGATTTTTGACCGGACTTGTTACCTTTAATATGCAAGCCTTTATAATCGTGAGTCAATTCAGAGCTTGTATTGTCAGCAATATCCGTTGCTTTCGCCCAAATGTTACCACCATTAATAGAGCTTAAATTATCAGCATCTTTAGTAAAGGTAGTTTTACCATCTTTAGCTACATTAAATGCACCATTAGCTGCCTTCAATGCACCATCCTTATCAACTGCAAACTTTCCGCCAGCTGCTTTCAGGGAACCATCTTTATTAACTTCAACAGTAGTATCACCGGAAGCACCTAAGATAAGCTTGTTAGCTTTAAGAGTATCAGTTGTAACGGCATCGCCATCAATAGTAGTTTGCTTGCCGGCAGTACCAAAGGTAGCCTTACCGGTAACATCCAAAGTACCATTAACAGTTGCTTTTTCAGTGGTTAAGCCACTGGTTGCTTCTAATTTGTTATTTGCATCGACAATTAAGGAGCCCTCTTTAAAGGAAGAGGTGCCGGCAACAAAGCCTTTGTCAGCCTGAGCAGTTACTTTACCTTGGTTAAAGGTAACACCATTAACCTGGAAATCATTAGTGCCAGTATTTAATCCTGTACCAGTTAAGGCCATGTCACCAATCTTTAATTTATTAGTGGTAATGCCTTCAGTACCGTCTAATTTCGTAACGCCAACAGTTAAAGTTGTTGCATCGATAACAGCTCCGCCAATGTGGCCGCCTTTAGCAGTAATACCATTGTTATTCAGGTAGTTATCTTCATCAACCTTAAAGGTACTAGCTTCTATGCTCTTGACACCAGTTACCTCACCGGCTGCGCTAATTGTAACATTACCAATTTGACCTTCTTTTGCAGTAATCTTGCCATTCTCTAACTTAGCGCCTACTCCGTCATAAATAGTTTGTCCTTGAACAGTGCCTGTTGCTGTTACATTGCCACCATTAATTTCTACTCCGCCAATAGTTGCAGAAGTAGCATCAATTACCCTGTTCGCCTTGATGGTCTGATTAATATTAGCAAGCTTCTCAGCAGTCAGCTTATTATCTTCGGCAGTGCCAAGCTGCAATGTGCCTTCAGTAATTTTAGTATTAGTCCCAACAGTCAGTTCATTTTTAACCTTCAGGTTTTCCAGATCAATAGTTCCATTAATGGTCATACCTTCAGCAGTAATTTGACCGTTGTGAAGGGTAACTCCACCAATTTTACTTGCCTGAGTAGCGTCAGTTTCAATTCTGCCGGTTGCAACCTGATCGCCCTTAATAACAGTCTTCGAACCTACCGCAATGCCGAAGGTTGCTGTTTTATCCACCTGCAGCTCATCTTTCAAGGTAGTTTTGCCGGTTACACCAAGAGTGCCGCCAACAGTTGTATTGCCATTTGCATCAACAATAAATTCATTGCCAGTAGAACCAATATTCAAAGATTCACCTTTGATCTTCTTTGTTACGGTCAAATCGCCGCCTACAGTTGTGTCACCAGTTACATCCAGCTTGCCTTTCAATGTGGTGTCACCAGTTACGTCCAGCTTGCCTTTCAATGTAGTGTCACCAGTTACGTCCAGCTTGCCTTTCAATGTAGTGTCACCAGTTACGTCCAGCTTGCCTTTCAATGTAGTGTCACCAATTACGCCAAGGTTGCCACCAACAGTTGCATCGCCATCTACAGTAAGCTTACCACTAGCAGTAATATCCTTACCCTTGATATCGCCGGTTGTCGTTACATTGCCATTATCGTCAACGCCAAATGCACCATTAGCACCTTTAATTTTGCCATTAATACCATCAATAGCTGCTTTTGCTTCAGTGTAATCATCACCGCCAGCATAGAAACCATCGGTATCATAAGCACTAGAGGAAGTACCGATGATGATTTTTCCGTCATTGCTAAATTTTATTTGTTTTGCTTGATCACCTTTATTAAGATAAATTCCGTCAGACTCAAATTTCAAGTTATCATTAATGCTTACTACATTAGTAACTTTACCCTGGTTAAACGTTACGCCACCAACCTCAGAGCCATCAGCAACTTTGATTTTAGTTTCACCGTCAATCATGCCGTGAAGATTTACTATGCTTTCACGAGTCAGTGTTGCTTGCGCAGAAGTGCCACCAGCAAATTCTTCTTCAAGAACTATGCTTTTTGCTCTTACTTCGCCGTTAGCCAGCCTTACGTCGCCAGCATGAGTAATACCATCTATATAAGTAGCATTATCAGACGTAACCTTATTATCTTTCTTGAATTCGATTTTTTGCGTGTTATACTTCAAAGTATCTACGGCCTTATCATTTTTTACCTGGTAAGCTGAAAAATCAGATGCATTTACTTTGGTATCAATCTTAGCATCAAGTGTACTAACTTGCTCAGTAATCTTAGTATTCAGGTTAGTATTATAAGCTTCTACTTTACTATCTAAATTAGTTACCTGACCATTGACAGCCTGAATAGCATTACTATTATCTCCAACATTTTTGACCAGACTCTCGATAGTACCACTGGTAGCATCAGAGCCTACCTTCGCCATGGAAATATCAACACCCTCAATTGCTGTTTTAATATCATCGCCAGTCAGAGTAACCGTCCCGCTAAACTTGCCGTTCGTAAGGCTACCGTCGGTAATAGTTCCATCAGCAATAGCTGTGCCGCCAACTGTACCGTTAATGGTACCGATAACGCTTCCTGCTGTAATCGCACCATTGGTCAAACTCAGCGTCACATCCGCAGCATACACCGGTTCAAGACCAATGCCCCCCCCCGCGAGAATTGCGCACGTTACGGCAAGGGCCAACGCCTTGACATTACTCTTTTTCCTAGTCATAATCATCATCCTCCTTAAAGTATAAAACAAACCCATGCGTGCGCCTTATGCAACTATCACCATCCGACGCATTCCGCACAACTCTTATCATGCTCATTATCTCATAAAATTCAGTGAATTCAACGTCTTGTATCGTAAAGCGCAAATTCTCATCGTAAAACGCATTTTGCCAACTTTACTTGATTATTTTTTGTTCAAAACTGTAACAAATAAAACAATAGTTAAAGCATTTCCCACTAAAAACTAATCACTATCCACTACACACTAACCACTAATCACTAAAAAAACCTCCGCAACGGCCTTCATGACCGTAACGGAGGTTCCATTTTTTTATAACAAAGTATCCTTAATCCTGCAGCAACGCCCACTGCATATAGGCGTTGCGCACAGCTGCGCTGTCGCGCACCCTGATGGGTGCCTTAAAGCCATTGCCCAGCAAAAAATAATTGCTGTAGACACCCTCTACATAATGCATGTTAATCAGCACGCTGCGATAGGTAAGCAGAAAATAATCCTGCGTCAGCTTTTCCCGCACCTTGTTGATGGAGCTGTACACCTTATAGGTGCGTTGTGCTGTGTGAATATAGCAGTATTTATCCTGCACCTCTACAACGATAATGTCCTTAGGCTTTAGCTTTACCCTCTCCACCGCAGTATCAAAAGTAACATACTCTTCCTTGTCAAAAACACCGCAGCGCTGCAGCGCCTGCTCCAGCCTTTCCGGCTGCAAAGGCTTCAGCAAATAGTACGCCGCATCCAGCTCATAGCTTTCAATGGCAAAGTCATTACTCGAAGTAAGAAAGACCAGCTTAAAGTTAAGCCTGTGCTGGCGCAAACGCCGCACAAACTCCACGCCATTACCAGGCTTCAAATAGATATCCATAAAGACAATGTCAGCGCTATTTAAACACAAGTATTCACAGCACTGCTCCCCTTCAGTAAATGTACGTATATCCAAAAGCAGCTGATACTTCCTGCCTATTTCCTGCAGTTGCTGTTTAAGCTCTTCCAGCTCGCTTACATCATCATCACAAGCCACAATACGCATAATATCACTCTTTTCCTATAATAACATGCTCTTCTTTGCTTATGCTCAGCCTTCCGCCAGCACCTGCCGCAAAAGCTCCAGAGCGCTCGCTTCGCTCGCTTTGTTCGTGCCCAGCTCACCGCGGAAGGCACGCGCCAGGATGGATTTCTTCATCAGGTCGATGCTTACCAAGGCCTGCTCCGCTGCCTGCTGTGCTGCGCGCTCGCGTGCCAGCAGCTCGTCGATGAGGCGCACGATTTCGTGCTGTTCGGGGAGAGATGGGAGAGAAATAGGTAATTGAGAATATCCGCCAACGTTAAAGTGAGCTAATGCCATACCTCTTTTATTGTTAGAGATAAGCGTTTTGCACGCAGGAGAATTTGTATAAGCACACAAAAATTCAGAAGTTACTTTCTTTGAATCAGGTACTGCAATCAATATATCTATCGCATTAAACCCGTCATACTTTTCAGTAACAACACATGCTGTACCAGGATTTCCTGAACGAACTATCAATACATCACCTGTATGAACTTCGCTTCTCTTATTAGTATCTTGACCATTTTTATTAAGGTAAACCCAATCTTTATCTTCTATATAAGATTCTCTAACATTTGCAGACCTAAACGCCGCCACACCATTTTTTTGATCCGTATAATACTGTGAAGGTTTGATTACTATTCCTACTTTTATATCATTGCAAATATCTTTGACAAATTTTTCTTCCCAACTTTCATCGCTCACGCCGTTTTCCCGACGCCACGGCTTTGTCAGCTCGCCCGTAAACGCCTTGTGCAGAATTGCTGCCTTACGCACGGCAAAGCTGTCGGCAACCTCCTGCAGTCGCTCCTTTGCTTCATCGAGCTTGGCGAAAAGCTCTTCGATATGCTCGACAATTCGTTGCTGTTCGGAGAGTGGAGGGAGAGGGAAAGTCATATTTGTAATATACTCAGAACGTATATTGTTGATATTAACTCCACTAGCCAATTCTCTTATACTCTGCCTATATAAGAAACTTTGAAAAAATAAATCAACAAAACTTTTGTTACATCCGTTCTTTGGCCTTGCTAAAGTCAAAAAAGCACCAAATGCAACATCATTATAATCATAAAATGCTAAGCCCGCTCTTCCTATAACTTTTACACTACCAGTCGAAGAAACTATAATTATATCATTTTTTCGTATCAACTGAGCTTCTGAAACTAAAGATTTGTCAACATATACATTATCAGCGTTTAAATCTAAACCACCCTCTATTATGTTTCCTCCTCTTAAAATCAAGCAATCATTCTCCATTTTTTCATTGTGAACATCATGCTTTTTATAGGAAACTCCACGTAATAAATCTATGAAATTCCCAAGCCTAACCCACACCCAATTCTCCGGCACCTCATAAGGCTGTTCCTCCGCAGGCACCAGCGCCTGCTGCAAGCGTTCTTCTATTGTCAATGCTGTCTTTTTCTTTGGCATTGCCAGCTCTCCTTTATAAGCAAACGTGTTATTGCTTTAATGTATAATTTATGATAAAATGTTTTTGACAACCGTGTTGTAGGATGGTGTTGCCTTAATTCCTCAGGAATCGAGGTGATGCTTATGAAGAACTATTCCTTCCAAGACTTAATGCTCTTCGGAATGTTCATTCTGGCATTACTTACATTTATTTTTCAATATTGTAAATAACCCAGACATAAGAAAACCACTCCTACACTTTGCGGGTAAAGAAGTGGCTTTCTAAAACTTTGTTACTCAGGCAACCCACCTTGTGGGCGGTTGTCTTTTTCTATGTCTAATATACCACACAATTCATAGCTTTGCAAGTTTTGGATTTGTGCAGGATGCAGGAAAGCCTCTCCTCGGGGGGAGCTGGCGCCCGCAGGGCGACTGAGAGGGGTCTGCTGTCTTTATGCTTTCTTATAGTGAACCCCTCTCCGTCATCGCTACGCGATGCCACCCGCCTTCTCTTGCCCTACGGGCAATTCACCTTGTCTCCCCAAGGAGAGGCTCTTCTCTTTCTTCCTTCATCCTTCAATCTCTACTTTTATCTTTGCAAGCTCCTCAGCTCCTGCGCCACACTCTGCAGCAAATCCCCGGCCTCCGCCAGCTTTTCCGCAGCCTCTGCCGCGCTTTCCGCCGGGTCCGGCAAATCCTCGTAATCCAGCACGCTGTCATCCTTAATCAGGCCAAGGTCCAGACTGTTGCCCTTCTGCGCAATTTCCTCACGCGTAAAGCACTGCCAGCGCTCGTCTGCCACCTTGCTTCTGTCCTCCGCGCCGTAGGCCGCCTCAAAACCGGCAAAGTCGCTCGCCTTCAGCGGGTTCATCTTGCCGAAGGACGGCATGTTGGTGCGCAAATCATAAAACCACACGGCCTTGGTGCTGTCCTTATCCGTTTTTTCGCGCGTAAAGAAGAGTACATTGGTCTTGACACCCTGCGCGTAAAAAATACCCGTCGGCAAGCGCAGAATAGTGTGCAGATTGCACTTATCCATCAAGTCGACACGAATCCTTTCGCCGTCACCGTCGGCAAAAAGCACATTGTCCGGCAGTACCACGGCAGCGCGCGCCTTGCCGTCAGCCTTCAGGCTGCGGTAAATGTGCTGCAGGAAGTTCAGCTGCTTGTTGCTCGTGGGATAAGTAAAGTCGTCACGCGTTGCACGCTCGCCGCCTTTTTTCGTACCGAAGGGCGGGTTTGTCAGCACCACGTCATAGCCCTGCATCTCCTTGCCCACGTTGGAAAGCGTATCACCCAAAATAATTTTGCTCTGGATGTCATGCAGCATGGCGTTCATCAGCGCCAAGCGGTGCGTATCATGCACCAGCTCGCAGCCGGTGAAGGCCTGCGTATATTCAAACTCCGCCGTTTCCTCATCCAAATCAAAGAAATCGTTCGTCTGCTCACGCACAAAATTGCTTGCCGCAATCATAAAGCCAAAGGTACCGCAAGCAGGATCGTTGCAGCGCTCGCCGGCCTTGGGAGCCGCAAGGCGCGTCATTACGTCAATCAGCACACGCGGCGTAAAATACTGCCCTGCGCCGCTCTTCTTTTCGTTAGCGTTTTTCTCCAGCAGTCCCTCGTAAAGATTACCCAGGCCCTCCTCCTTCGCGCTGAACCAGTCCAGCTCGTCAATCGTCCTGATAATCTTTTCCAGGTTCTTCGGCTCGTCGATGTTCGTCGCCGCGCCCTTGTAAATCTCCTGAATGCGTCCCGTGCACCGCTCGCCCAGGTAATCAAGCAGCTCTTTGTAAAAGCTCTTCAGCTCCAATCCCTTGCGCGCCAGCAAATCATCCCAGCGATAGCCCTCCGGGATATTTTCCTCGCTGCCTGTTTCCTTGGCCATTTTCAAAAATAAAATATATGTCAGCTCCGTAACGTACTGATGATAAGTAATGCCGTCATCTCGCAGCACATTACACAAATTCCAGAGCTTTGCTACAATCTCCTGTGTATTCACGCAGTTTTGCCTCCATCTTCATATAAATAACCGTTGAATTCGCTCACGATATTATCCAAATCGTTGGCGAATATTTTTTGTGCCCGCGCATAACCGCCCAAGCGCTGCAATCGTTTGTCCTCCTTAAAAGCCTCCACGCTCAAAATATCCTGCTGCTGCATATAGCTGCGGATAATATCCAGCCACTTCTGCTGGGCAGGCGTAAATTTGTGGTTTTTGTTCAGCTTGTCAAAGGCACGGCTCAGCTGCGAGTTTTTGCTCACCAGCTCCGTTCCCAGCATATAGCGCCTGATAAGGCTGATAATGCCTGCCACCATCGTGCTGTTCGTGTATTCCGAATAGGCATCGTTCAGCTGCAGCGCCGTAAAGCCGTTGGCATCGAGCGTCAGCAGCAGCTCCTTCAGCTGCGCCTTCGTCAAATCCTTCGGACGAGTGCAAATGATATGCAGGGCAGCAATTTCGTTGGCGTGGCTCTTTAAATACGCCGCAAAATCGTTCAGATAATCTCCGGGCTTGGTCTTGTGCGCACCGTAGCCGCGCGTATGGCCTGTAAGCTCATCCTTGCCGTCGTAAATCATCCCGCCCATATTGCCGCCGGCCCGGTATTTTTCCAGCTGCTCCAGCGCCTCTTTATGCTGCAGCAAAAGCTCCTTAGCCTTGGCGGCATTCGCCGGCAAAGGCTGCCACATCCTTGCCCGTCGCCAGCACAAACTCCTTCTTCGTCTGCTCGTCCAGCTTGTTCACCTTGCGGCGCAGCTTTAAGGCCACCTGCTTGGCAATATCGGTAATCGCCTCCGCTGCCTCCGCTTCATCAAGCTGCTTCAGCAAATCCTGCACGGAAATCTGCGGATTGGCAACGGCAGGCATCGTCACCACCGGCTGCAGGCTGTTATATACGCCCACCGGGTCATAAATCTCAAAATGATCCTTGCCGATTTTATCGCAGCGGCGCGTCGCACGTCCCAGCATCTGCTCGAACAGGATACGCGATTTCACGCAGCGCATAAACACCAGCGTCGTAATCTCCGGCACGTCGATGCCGGTAGTCAGCAAATCCACCGTTACGACAATGCTGGGGAAGCGTTCGTTCTTGAAGCGCTTGATTTTCTCCTGAATCTTTTTCTGGTCACCGTTGGCCACGCTGCCGGTAATCTTCATAATCGCGTCGCTGTCCAGATTATCCTTGGCATAAAGCTCCTGCAGTATGCTCACAATCATATCGGCATGCGTATCGGTAGCAGCGTAAATCAGCGTTTTGCCGTATGTTTCCGGCGCATCGGGATAAAGATTTTTGGCAATCTCCGCCAGCACGGCCCTGTTGAATTCCGGCACGATAACCTTGCGGTTGAACTGGTCGACGTCAAAATCGACATCATCGTCCAAATAAGCCGTATCAAGCTCGCCTGTTTGCTTGTTAATATATTTAACAGTATCGCCCTTTTTGAGCTGAATTCCCTGCTCGCTGAGCTTCGTTGTCAGCTGATGCGGTGCGTCATGGTCAATCAGATAACCATCCAGCACAGCCTCGCGATAGGTGTAGGTATAAACAGGCTCGCCGAAAATTTCCGTCGTCTGCAGGGCAGGCGTTGCGGTGAGCGCAATTTTTACCGCGTTAAAATAATCCAGCACATAGCGATACTTGCTCTGGTAATCGCGCTGGTCGCGATAAAGCTGCTCCGCCTCTGCCATTTCCTTATCCAGAATATAACCGCGGTGCGCCTCGTCGATAATAATCAAATCATAATCGCTGACTGCGGGAATACGCTCCTCACTTTCGGCGTACATAATGCGCTTCATCATGCCCTGTACGGTAGCAACGTGCACGGCGGTTTCCGCATCAATCAGCTTATCGGTAAGCTCCTTGATATTGTAAATCTGGTCCAGCGTCTGCAGGCTTTCCAGCTTCACCTCTTTAAAAACATCCTGCGCCTGCACGCCCAAAGCATTGCGGTCAACAAGGAATAAAATACGCTTAAAGCGCTTCGCCTTCAAAAAGCGGTAAATCATGCCCAAAACCGTGCGTGTTTTGCCGGTGCCTGTGGCCATCGCCAGCAGCGCCGTCCGCTTGCCGCAGCGCACTGCATTATCCACCGCCTGCACAGCCTTCAGCTGATAATCGCGCAGATGCAGGCCGTTTTCATCCTGCAGAAAATCATACGGCAAAGCATCTAAGGCAGCGTTGCCCTCCGCAGTATTTTCCTGCAGCATTTCTTTTAAACCTAAGGGAGAAGGCCAGCCTGCCATAGCACGCGGCATATTGCCGCTTTGACGCAAATCCGCAAACCAGATACCGGATTTTACCTGCAGCTGCTGCACATACGGCCTGCCGTTGGCAGCAAAAACAAAGGGCACCTTGAAATCCTGCCACTGACCGAGCAAATATTCCGCGTCGCATTTTCTCACAGCGCGCGCGTAATCCTTGCATTGGTAGCTGATGACGCTGGAAATATCCGTGTCCCACTTTTTCGCTTCGATAAAGCCCACAAGCTCCGTACCGATAAAGAGCGCATAATCCGCGTAGCCCTTCTCCTCATTGCCCGGAACCTTGTCCGTAGGCCATTCGGCAATCGCCAGATTGCGTCCCTTCACAGGACGGCAGCCCTTGCTGTAACGCAAAACAGTAGTGTCGGCCTCCCAGCCAACCTGACGCAGCTGCTCGTCAATCAGGCAGCGTGTTTCCGCTTCCGTCTTCGGTCGTCTGTTGGCAGCCTGCAGATTCGCCTGACTGCGTTCCTTGTGCGGAACAGGCACAGCCTGCTGCGCCTTCTCGTTATCCTGCTTGCGCAGGCGCGCTTCCTCGGCCTTATCCTTGGCCGTTTCAACAAAGGCTGCCTCTGCCTGCTCCGCAGGCAAATGATATTCCTGATGCTGATAGCTGTAATCGCCATACACCTGCATAAACCATTCGCAAAGACTGTACGCCTGCGACAGCAGCAGCTTGGCCTTCTGCAGCGAATCCGTACCCTCATGGCGCGCTTCGTTGCCGCCCAAGCGCAGGCGGTGCATAATGCGTGCCAAATCCTCGGTGATATACTCTTCGTTTTCCAGCAGGCGGATTTTGTTTACCAGCGTATCCTTCATCTGATAAGGCATTGCTATATTGTCAAAGTCAAACATTTTATTAACGATATCTTCGCACAGCAGGCCCAGCTTAAAAAGGCAGGAGTTGGAATCGCTGTACAGATAGCGCTCCGCGAACTCGCCTGTTTTTTCCAGACCGGGAAATTGTGTGCGTAAAAAGCTGAAGCCAGATGCCATAAAAACGGCCTCCTTTGAGCTGTAAAATGATAATAATATATTTATATTCGCTTTGAAACAAAATTTACCTGCTGAATATGTTTTCGCAAAAGGCAATATCGCTGTAATAAAAAAAGCTGCCTGCCCTCCTGCATAAGGAAAGCAAGCAGCCATTAGCTCAGCAAACCGCTGTAAAGTAAAATAACCGCGCCAAGATTTCTCTTAGCACGGTTATCAGTTGTTATTTGAGCAATTCACGAACCATAACGTTAATACGTTTGCCATCTGCACGGCCTTTGGTTTTTGCCATAACTGCCGGCATTACCTTGCCCATATCTTTAGGACTTGTAGCACCAACAGCAGCAATAACTTCTGCCACGATAGCCTTCAGCTCGTCATCGCTGAGAGCTTCCGGAAGATATTTTCTCAGTATAGCAATTTCTTCCTTAGCTTGGGCAACCAATTCGTCACGACCTGCTTTTTGGAATTCCTCAACAGAATCCTGACGCATTTTGACCTCTTTCATCAAGACAGCCAGAACCTCATCATCTGTAAGTTCCTTTTTGTCATTGATTTCAACATTTTTAATATTAGCACGCACCATGCGGATAACAGATAAACGCAACTTGCCTGCTTCTCTGTCCTTCATGGCCTGCTTCATATCAGCAGTCAATTGGTCTTTTATAGACATACAGCCCGCCTCCAATTATCTGGTTTTACGTTTTCTGGCTGCTTCGGATTTTTTCTTACGTGCAACGCTCGGCTTTTCATAGTGCTCGCGTTTTCTTACCTCAGAAAGAATGCCTGCCTTTTGGGTTGCTCTTTTAAATCTGCGCAGTGCGCTGTCTAAAGTTTCATTCTTGCCAACTTTAATTTCTGCCATCTGTTCTCCCTCCCTCCACACACTTAGGGAAGTGTATATGCAAATTAAGTTTTCAGCTGTTGCCAGCTAAAAACACTTACTGATTAATTATACAAGAAAAGACAAGCATTGTCAAGGTTTAGCACGGGGGCCAACCCAAAGCTTTGCCGCCAATTACGTGAATGTGTAAATGTTTTACTGTCTGACCGCCTTCATCGCCGGTGTTGATAACAACGCGGAAGCCTTTTTCGGCAATTCCGGTCTTTTCAGCGATCATTTTAACCTTGCCCAGCATGTATGCAACCAGCTCGGGGTCCGCAGTAGTGATGTTAGCTGTGTGGTCCTTAGGCATCAGCAGCACATGAACCGGAGCAGCCGGAGCAACGTCATTGATAGCAATCATTTTATCATCTTCGTACACTTTGGTAGAAGGGATATCGCCCTTAATGATTTTGCAAAAAATACAATCCTCAGCCATTTCATGTCCCTCCTCTCATTTATCGTATCTAGTTATATTCTGTATTTATTTCTTTTATCCTGCTAAAGAAATAATTTTTTCACAAATTAATTCAATTCGCCCAGCAAAAAATCCTCTTTGATGCCAGTAATTTTTACCTTGGCAATGGTATTCGCCAGCTCCGCAGTTCCCGGAACGACAACACGCAGATAAGGTCCGCACAGGCCCTCCATATGCTCATCGTCCACCGGCTGCTCGAACAGTACCTCTTCCACCTTGCCGACAGTGCTCTGCAGCATTTGCTGATGCAGCTCCTCGTCCACCTTCGCCAAACGCGCCGCACGCTCGCTCTTCACTGCCTCGTCCACCTGCTCCTTCATTTCGGCAGCAGGCGTGCCCTTGCGCTTAGAATAAGGGAAGATATGCATTTTGGCAAAGCCGCATTTCTTGGCAAATTCCAAAGTAGTCGCAAAGTCCTCCTCGGTTTCGCCGGGGAAGCCCACGATAACGTCCGTAGTAATTGCCACATCAGGCACCTGCGCACGGATTTCGTTCACCAGCTCCGTAAAGCGCTTTGTGTCATAAGGACGATGCATAGCGCGCAAAATCTTGTCGCAGCCGCTTTGCAGCGGCAGATGCAGGTGACGCTGCAGGCGCGGTTCCTCTGCCATCAGCTGCAGCAAGCGCGGCTCCACCTCCACGGATTCCAGCGAACCGAGGCGCACACGCTGCACGCCCTCAACGCTCAGCACTGCCTTTACCGCATCATACAAAGTAACGTGCTTGCCTTCCTTCGCCAGCTCCTTGCCATAGCAGCCAAGGTGAATGCCGATGAGCACAACCTCCTTGTAGCCTGCGGCAACCAGCTTGCCAACCTCCTCGCGGATGCTTTCCAGGCTGCGGCTGCGCAGCGGACCGCGGGCAAAGGGAATAATGCAGTAGGTGCAGTATTGGTTGCAGCCCTCCTGAATTTTGAGGAAGGCGCGGGTTTTATCGGTTTCCGTGCCAACGCCCAGCTCTTCGAACTTAGTGTCCACAGTCATCTGCTGCACATTATCCAGAATCTCCGTGCGCTTGTGCTCCAGCGCCTCCTCAACCAGCTCCACAATGCGGCCGCGCTCCTGATTGCCGATGATTACATCAACACCTTCGATAGCACGCACCTCCTCCGGCGCAGTCTGCGGATAGCAGCCGGTAACAACCACCAAGGACAGCGGATTGTGACGCACAGCGCGGTTGATAATCTGACGCGATTTGCGCTGACCGGTATTGGTAACAACGCAGGTATTAACTAAATAAACGTCTGCCGGTTCACCGAAAGGCACAACCTCATAGCCTGACGCACGGAAAATCCCCTCCATGCTGGCAGTATCAGCCTGGTTGACCTTACAGCCCAGCGTATAAAATGCAATTTTTCTCATCTATGTTTAATCTCCTAAATCTCCGGTTTCATAAAAAATCGCTGAAATAGCAACAAGTCCTGCCGTTTCCGCACGCAGAATACGTCTGCCCAGCGACACAGGCACAGCGCCTACTGCGCGTGCCGAATCCAGCTCCGCTTCGCTGATGCCGCCCTCAGGACCGATAATCAGCAGCAGATCTGTCAGTGCGCCATTCGCCTGTGCCTCCTTCAGCGCCGCCTTCAGGCTCTTTTTATCCTCGCACTCGTAAGCGATAATCTTCGTAGCGCAGTCATTCGCCGCCAGCATCTGTGCCATCGTCTGCACAGGCTGCACCTCGGGAATAATATCACGCTTGCTCTGCTTGGCAGCGGACTCGGCAATCTTCTGCCAGCGCTCCACCTTTTTGGCAGCCTTAGCACCGTCAAGGCGTACTACGGAATGCTCCATAGCCACAGGTACCACGCTGTAAGCGCCCATCTCCACAGCCTTCTGGATGATGAACTCCATCTTCTCGCCCTTCGCCAGGCCCTGCGCCAAAATCAGGCGCACCGCCGGCTCATGGCTTTCTGCCAGCTTCTCCAGGCAATGCACAGTCACGCACTCGCTGTCAATCGCAGTAATCTCCGCCAGCGCACTCACGCCGTCGTCACTCACAAGCTGCAGCTGCGCACCCGGCTGCATGCGCAGCACCTTACTGATATGACGCGCATCAACGCCCTCAATAGTCATTGTTTCGTTATATAATTGCGGTACAAAAAAACGATGCATATAGGTTTCCTTTCTGTAAAAATTGATACCCCTCTCCGCCTCGACAAGCTCGGCACCTCTCCCCAAGGAGAGGCAAAAAAAGAATCACAAAGGACAAGAGAGGCTCCCCTCGGGGGGAGCTGTCGCCCAAAGGGCGACTGAGAGGGGACTGCTTAAAGCCCTAACAAGCAATTAATATATCGCAGTGAAAACATAAAAAATTTAGGGAATGAGTGTCTGGAACCATAGAAGTGTCGCAACTGTTTGAGCGATAAGCTGACTACTGTAGCAAAATCTCTTAGC
>ERZ780125.206-NODE-206-length-23918-cov-2.61757_pt1 | contig 23918 bp, 4 predicted proteins | sample MGYA00433082_ERZ780125 | MGnify/ENA primary metagenome ERZ780125 (study PRJEB29588, sample SAMEA1970465) | human gut metagenome | biome: human gut; feature: human-associated habitat; material: faeces | place: Denmark | collected 2008/2010 ... | reverse complement strand
TATATTTATTTTGATGAGTGTTTTATACACAAAGGAGTTGAAGTTATGAAAACGAAACTCAAAAGTAAAAAATGGAAGTCGCTTGTTTCAGGTATTCTTCTGGCGGCCAGTGCATCGAGCTTTCTCATAGCGCCGGTTTTTGCTGCAGAATATACTGATCCGCTTACTGGTGTTGTCGATGATGATCTTGATATCTTCGGAGACGATGGCAATACGGTAAAGCTCGACAAAGCTACTAACACTATTACCTATGATTTCCAAGGTCAGGACCACACGTTTACGGTAGAGAATGATGATGGTATTACAGCCTCTCAGGGTGACAAATACAGCTACATCTTTAATAACGTAGGCGCAGATGGTAGCAAAGGTACGCTTCACATTTATCAATCCAACAACCAGTGGAATCCCTATGCTGGTGTGAATGGTTTTATAGCTAGCGGAGGTAAGATTACTGTCAACAGTAATCTGGATATTACTGCCACCTCTGACTATGCCTCTGTGGGTGTTGCCGTTGCTAACGGTGCTGATCTGGTTATTAACGGTAACGTTAAAATGCGCAAGGATGATCCTTCCAATCCCTGGGGCATTATTACCAAAAATGTGCATGGTAATGTAGGTCCTGGCGGTGCAGTTACCATGGATAATGGCTATGACGCCAATTATACCGGCGCACGCTGGCAGCCCAGTGCTTTCAGCGTTGGCTATACACGTGGCAATATTACTGTTAATGGTGACGTAGACGTTGCTGTACGCGGTACTGCTGTCAATGTAGGTGCATATAATGCCGCCGAAGGTGTACATCAGTATGACCTGGCTACCGTTTCTCTGGTAGGCGATTCTACCCGTATCATTACTCCGTACAGAGAAAAAAATTCTGTCGAAGGCTTTGGTGAATTCATCGAGCCTTACTATTCTCTGGCATGCTACGGCGGCACAATTAATGTTAATGTAAAGAATATGGAAGCGCAAAAGGGCAAGGTTGAAATTGTCGGCAACATTATGGCCATGAAGCGCTCTGAATATACACATACCTCTGATGTTTATCAGGACAGCCGTATTAATCTTGCTTTGACTACAGCGGATTCCTCCTGGAAGGGCATTATTGACAATGCCAATATGACCAAGAGCCTGGTACAGACAAATCCTAATGATAAAAACAGCTATAAGTATGATCCGGATGCTACTCCAGTTTATGCTGACCACTCCGGTGAAGTAAATCTGTGGCTGCAGAATGGTGCACAATGGATTTATGAAAATGCTTCCCGTAAGGATGGTCTGGATTACAGCCATATGCCGCAATACAGCCAGCCGAGCTACGGCAACTATGATGGTATGTCTCATCTGAGCCGCCTTGTTGGCGGTAAAGACAGCGCATCTGCCGGCATCATCAGAGTAAACGATAATGATCCTATTCATATTGCCAATGCCGAAGGCGTCACCAAGGTATGGTATGAGCATGATGATGCTGCACCGGGTACTATTATCGGCGGTGATGTTAAGGTTCTTAATGCTAAGACCGGCACCGAGATGATGCTTTATACCGGCAACAACGGTATTACCAAGGGCTTTGCAGAAGGTGATACCGCTGCAGAGAAAAATCATGTCAGTGAAGTATTGAACTCCCTGGCACACAAGCTGTGGTATATGGCAGGCGACAGCAACCTTACAGGCAGCGTATCCATTGCCGAAGGCCTGACAGCTTCCTCTGTAACTATGAAGACCGGCAACATTACCTTTGCCGAGGGTGGCCAGGGATTCTATGACTATACTCCTGAGAAGGACGATAAGACCTATGCAACCGGACCGATTGTAAAATCCGAAAACATCGGTGAAACACGCGAAAGCGATATCAACGGAGTAGTTTCCGTTAATGTTACCGAAGCTCAGGATGGGGTGTCCGGTAATGCTCCCAGTGCTATGTATGCAGCAGGCGAGGCAGAAGGGCCGCTTGTTGTTGATTTACAGGGCCACACCTTGAAGCTCAATGCCAACAATCAAACTGCTAATTATGTGTCTACGGTTTACGTTGATGAAAACAAGAGCATGGAGATTAAGGATTCCAAGGGCAATGGTGTGCTGAAGGTTTCTGCCGGACTTGGTGCTGATGGCAATGCTGATACTAAGGCTAAGTATGTCTATGGCATTCGCGTAGGCGAGGGCGGCAACCTTACTGCAAATACCGATGTTGAGATAGAAGGAGTAAAATCCGGTTCTACTCAGCGTGCTTATGGTGTATATGTAAGTACCAAAGGCAATGTTGTATTCGAAAAAGACTTGAGCATCAAGAATGTTCAGACCGGCAACAAGGTTGGACCGAACACTGCCGGTATTTATGCAGACAGTTCTTCAAGTGCAGATGCGCCTATTAATATAACTGTTAAGGGCAACCTTAATATTGAAAACGTATTGGGCAGTGCAATCCGTGCATTGAATACTTCAACTGTATCTACTGCAGGTGCAACTATTAAAGCTGCGGATATGTCTAACGGTACGGATTATAGCCAATATTATGCTTTGCAGGCCAACAAGGGTACCATTAACCTGAATACAGGTGAAGGCATTACTGCCGGAATTCTGGACGTTACCGGTGACATGAAGGTAACTGACAATAAAGCTTCTGTTATCAATGTCAACATGACCAAGAGCTCTCAATGGACAGGCGCAGTAAGCAATATTCCAGGCAGTACATATAATGCCCCGGCCGGACAGTTTAATCTGACAATGGCAGAGGGCTCTGTATGGAATCATGAAACCGGTCGTTCGGTAGATACGCTTAAGACAACTTTTGCCGGCAGCAATGTTTCTAAGCTGGATGGTTCCGGTGTAATCTACCAGAATTCCGACAAGGGTATTACCGTATATGATTATAGCGGTGACACAACTGTTGTTTACGGCCATGATGCTGATAATCCGCAGAACATCACCGGGGGTGACTTCACTGTCAAGACAGCAGCTGACGGCTCGAAGATTACTTTGGTAACCGATAGCCAAGGCATTAATGCCGGCTTTGAAGCTAGTGATACTGCAACAGAAAAGAATAATGTTAAGGAAGTGCTGAATAAGCTGGCCAATAAGCTGTTCTACACAGGTTACAAGGATGCAAATCTTGCCGGCGTAGTTAAGATTGCCGATGGTCTGACAGCGTCTAGTGTAAGTGCTATTGTAAAAGCCTCCGGCGATATCACTTTCTCTGACGGAAGCAATGGAACGAAAAAAGCAGGCCAGGGCTTCTATGACTATACTCCGGAAGAAGATAAGCCCGATTACAAGACAGGCGCTATCACTAAATCGGAAAATATCAGCCTGAATCGCGAGGTAGACGATAAGGGTGTTGCACATATTAATGTAACTGAATCGAATGCCGGTAATAATAAATTTGCCAGCGCAATTTATGCAGGTGAGGAAACATCTCCGTCTAAACCGATGACTATAAATATGTCCGGTAAAGGTCTGGCTTTGAATGTTGCACAAACTGGCGGACAGGCAGCGGCTATTTACGCAGGCGCTAATACCTACATCAAGGTTATTAACCCGTCTGCTGACCAAAAGCTTTCAATTAGAGCAACCAATACGGATACCAAAGGCTCTCATGGCATTTACGCCCTAGGCAATGCGCACCTGCATATTTCCGGCCCGGTAGAAATTACTGATATTACCACTAAGGGTGATGCTGCAACCGGCATCAATATCCAGGGCCAGCAGAGCGAGATTAATATTGATGGCTCGCTGACAATCAGCAATGTCAAAGGTCTTAGAGAACGTGGCAAAGGCATGAGTGCTTCCGGTATTCTGGTAACCGGTGACAGCTCCACTGTAACTGTCAGCGGTCCTGTAGATATTTCCGGTGTACGCGGCAGCGGTATCAAGCTGGTGGGCGCTAATACCAAGGTATCTGTTGGCGGCGGCACTATTACTGCAGCCGAAGACAGCGATAAATCGCATAATTTCTATGCAGTCCGCGTAGATAAAGGCACGCTGGATATCAACATGAAGGACGGCGCAGCAGGCAATACGACTACCAAGATTACCGGTGATATGTATGCAACCGGCCAATATGGCAAGAAGGTTGTGGAATACAGCGGCGGTGAGCTGATTGATTGGAAGGACGCAGGCATTCTCAACGTTGCATTGACCGATAAGGATTCTTTCTGGAAGGGCGTTGCAGCTTATGACCAGTATAATGATGACTATGGCAGCGGCGGTAATACTGCGCATGACATTGGCCAGTTCAACCTGTATCTGCAAAACGGTGCAACCTGGACCAATGAGCAGCAATCGCATGTAACAACTACGACCATAGCGGCTAAAAATCCTGTATGGGCAGGCAGCACGCTGGCAACACTGCATGGTGGCAAGGATGCAGCAAATGCAGGCCATATTTTCCAAAATGATAGCAATAACCTGACTATTGTAAATTATAGTGGAAATACCAATATTTACTACGCACATGAAGGTAATGGCGAAGCAGCAGAAAACTATAAGGCTGGAGATACCATTATCAAGAGTGCTGCAGCAGGTTCTGAGGTTAGTCTGATTACCGATAATGTCGGTATCACCATGAGCAATGATGGTAGCGTTGCTAATGTATTAAATGCATTGGCAGGTAAGCTGACCTACAGTAACTTTGCAACTGGTGAGAAAAATCTGGTTGGCGTTGTGAAGATTGCCGATGGCCTGACAGCTTCTTCCACAGCGCTGAGAACAGAAAAAATCTCCTTTAATGAAGAAGGCAAAGGCTTTTACGGTACTCCTGAAGAAGCGGATATGGCATTTACTACTACCTTGACAGGTAGTGCTAGCAGTGATGCTGAATATGTAAAGGCTGGAGTTATCCAGACAGATGGCAGCTACAAATTCGCTAAGGATGCCAGCATTACCATGGCTAAAGGTGCAATTGCTATCAGCTTGAGTAAAGCTACGCTGATCAATGCCGAAAACAATAAGCTGAATCTGTCTACTGAAGGCAGTGTATCAGGCAAAGTCAATGCTATTAAGCATAATATTGATGGCGCTCTTACTATCAATGCAGGAGAATTGAACGTAACTGCAGTTAACAATCAAGAATTTGGCGGTGTACGCGCTATCGAAATTAACTCCGATAATAAGAGTGTAAAACCGAATGCTGTAATCAACGCAAAGGTTAATGTTAAGGCTGAGGCTAACAATGGCAATGCTTATGGCTTGTACAGCGAGAATGGCAGTACACTCACCGTTAATAATGATGTAGTTATGAACAGCGGCAATGAGGATGAGTGGGCTGTAAACGGTAAGGTTTACAATAACGGTCTTCTCCTCAACAGCTCGGCAGCTCTTTTTGTTAAGGGCGGTAAAGCAACAGAATTAAATGTTAACGGTAATGTAGATTTGGCTGTTAATGCTCATGGCTTACTGGCTTCAGGCGAACAAGGTGTGATTAATGTTAATGGCGGCAGCATTACAGTAAACAAGGCTACCAATGGTTTGTATGCTATTGCAGCTTTAGATAAAGGCACTGTTAACATGAACGTTGCTAATGGAGCAGCAGGCGCAAATGATGTTAATATCGATGGTAACATTGGTGTAATTGCCGGCATGATGGGCTCTATTGGTATGAGCACAGCAGATGTTAATCTTGGCTTGGGCACTGATAAATCTGTTTTGAACGGCGTTATTTACAACAGCTTTGATTCTGAAGACGGCAAAGCAAATCTGTATTTACAAAACGGAGCAACCTGGAATAATGCAAGCTGGGGTAATATCATTAATGATGAGGAAAGTCTTGCATTTACAGGCAGCCATGTAACGAAGTTTGTTGGCGGCAGCGATGCAGTACATGCAGGCCACATTTTCCAAAACGACACCAAGAAGCTTACTATCGACAACTACAGCGGTAACACAAATATCTACTATGCGCATGAAGGTAACGGCGAAGCAGCTGCGGACTATAAGGCCGGCGATACTGTTATTAAGAGTGCGGCAGCAGGCTCGAGTGTAAGCCTGATTACTGATAACAAGAATGTTGATATGACTGATAACAACAGCGTAGGCAGTGTGCTGAATGCATTGGCAGGCAAGCTGACCTATAGCAACTTCGCAACCGGTGAGAAAAATTTGGTTGGCTATGTGAAGATTGCCGAAGGTTTGACCTCCAGCAGTGCAGCAATTACGACTGGTGATATCAGCTTCGATAAAGCAGGTAAAGGTTTCTATGACTATACTCCGGAAGATTCTTCATATATGATTGATCCTATTACCGGTAATCTTGATAAAAAATATGTAAAATTTGGCATCGAAACCGAAAAAGGCATTTACAACTTCACTCAGGATACAGTTATTAATGTAACTAAGGGCGATTACAGCTCCAACCTGAGTGCTATTGAATCCAGTGGCGGACCGATTACGATTAATGCCGACGGAAAGAATTTGGACGTATCCTACCATGTTCTTAAGGGCAGCAATGTGGCACGCGCAGTAGCTACTGGTCTCAGGACTGGCATTAAGGACGTTACCATCAAGGCTAAGAGCCTGAAGCTCAGCACTGATAGCACCGGCTTCAGGGCCCAGGGTGTTTATGCAACAGGCGGTAAGATTACCATTGATGCAGACACCACTATTTCTACATCTGCGCAGACAGAAAGCAATGGTATTTACAGTGGTAGCGGCGGTACTGTTACCATGAACGGCAATCTGGATATTCAAAAGGATAGCAATGCAGCTAATTACATTGCGCTGAAGTCTGACGATAATGGCGTTATCAACGTTAACATGAAGGACGGTAAGGCAGGTGCGGGAATTGTCAAGATTGATGGCGATGTCTACACCAAGTCTGCAGAAACCTATGATTATTGGGAGGAGGAAACAACTTCTACATCTTCTACCGTTAATCTGGCATTGCAGGGCAAAGACAGCAGCTGGAATGGCCGCAGCCTCTACGAAGTTACTTCCGGTGATGACTCAACCAGCTATGGTACCTTTAACCTGTGGTTGGCAGATGGTGCAACCTGGACAAACGAGAAGAACGGCAAAGAGGTTCCGAGCGGCTTTACTGGCAGCCATGTAACCAACTTTACCGGCGGCAGCGATGCAGCACACGCAGGCAACATCTTCCAAAACGATACTAAGAATATCACCATCGATAACTACAGCGGCAACACCAACATCTACTACGCACATACCGGTAATGGCGAAGCAGCAGGCGACTATAAGGCTGGCGATACCATTATCAAGCATGCTGAAAAGGATTCTGTAGTATCCCTGATTACCGATAACAGCGGCGTCAACATGAGCTCCGCTGACAGCATTGTTAACGTACTGAACAGCCTGGCAGGCAAGCTGACCTACAGCAACTTCACTAAAGACGAAAACAACCTGACCGGTTATGTGAAGATTGCCGATGGCCTGACGTCTTCTTCTGCAGCAATGTACACTGGCGACATGGCATTTTCCAAGAAGGACGGCAAAGGCAGCCTGAAGGACGAAGACAGCATCAGACCTGATCTTCCGGCACCTGACCACCAGATTAAGAATGAGTTTACCACAACTCTGACTGGTGTGAAGTCTAAGGATAAGGAATACTATAAGGCTGGCGTAATCAAAGAAAATGGTCTGTATCAGTTCACTCAAAACAGCAGCATCACCACAACTAATGCACATGGTGCTGACATGAACCAGGCTACTACCATTGATGCCAAAGGCAAAACCTTGACCTTCAACACCAATGTAACCGACAACTCTACCATTCATGCGATTGGTGCCAACAGCACTGACGGTGTAACTATTACTGCTGACAAGCTGGTGCTCAATGCTCACAGCACTAAAGGTCGTGTTGAGGCTATCAACGTAGGCGGCCAGGGCCAGCAGAACAAGGATAAGCCGATGAAGCTGACCATTAATGGCGACACCGAAATGAATGTTAAGGGCATTAACTATGCTTTAGGTCTGTACGCAGCAGGCAACTCCGAAGTAACCTTTAAAGGCTATATATGGTAAACTCTACATGATAAGAAATACCAATAATAGAAAACTGCAAGTGATACACCCCTATGAAAAAACACGCATAACAAAAGAAAGCAATTACTATAGGTTTTGCGTTATAATATTAATATAAGCAATTAGGTGAAGATATTTTGCCGAATATCTTCTTCACAGGGAAGTCCGATGTGATTTCGACGCTGTTCCGCAACTGTGAAAGTGAGCTGCTTTATCGTTAAGCTTTTGCTTAAACCTCTTACCAAGGGATAAAGCTGCAATGATTTTAAGCCAGGGTACTGACTGATTGTGTACATTAAGTGTCTACGAGATTAGACATACTTAAGGAGAAGGAAGTTCTAGGCGTTTAGTTTATGCAACTATCCTTTTGTTTTAGTGTGGTCTAATCTTTTTTTATTTTTTACTATTAAAAGAATTTTTTTAATTTTTTAGCAAGGATGTTGCAAGGAGTGAGAGTATGAGTAAAAATCAATCGAAAAAATGGCAGTTACTTACTGCCAGTATTATGATGTCAGTTTGTACATCATGCTTTACTGCACTGCCAGTCTGGGCTGCAGAATACGATGAACCGCTTGTCGGCTATGTTGATGATGATCTTGATATCATCGGAGACGATGGCAACACAGTAGAGCTGGATAAAGCTACTAACACTATTACCTATGATTTCCAAGGTAAGGACCATACCTTTACTGTAAAGAACGAAGATGCTGTTTCTAACTCCAATAAATATAGCTATGTCTACAATAACGTGGGCGCTGATGGCAGCAAGGGGACACTGCACATTTACCAATCCAACAACCTGTGGAATCCCTGGGCCGGTGTCAATGGCATTGCAGCCAGCGGCAACACTATTATCAACAGTAATCTGGATATCACTGCAACATCTGATTATGCCTCTGTAGGTGTGACAGTTGGCGATGGTGCTAAGCTCGTTATTAATGGTAACGTTAAAATGCGCAAGGATGATCCTTCTAATCCCTGGGGCATTATCACTAAAAACGTTCATGGCAACATCGGTCCTGGCGGTGCAACCTCTATGGATCCTACAGACGTTAACTATACTGGCGCACGCTGGCAACCGAGTGCCTTCAGCGTTGGCTATACTATGGGCGATATTACCGTTAATGGTAATGTAGATGTTGCTGTACGCGGTACTGCTGTCAATGTAGGTGCTTACAATTCGATGAAGGGCGTACATCCTTACAATCTAGCATCTATTAACCTGGTAGGCAATTCTATTAAAATTGAAACCCCGTCTGATGAAAGAAAAGAGGACGGCAGCTTTAAGGAAGCATATTATTCTCTGGCTGCTTATGGCGGTACAATCAATATCAACGTTGTTGATAGAAATAACAACCAGGATAAAAGCTCTATCGATAACGAAAATCTGGAGGCAGTTGATGGCAATACCACTAACCTTATCGGTAACGTAATTTCCCTGAAGCGCTCCGAACGTACAGATAAGCCTGACGTATATCAGGATGGCCGTGTTAACATCGGCCTGGTAACCAAGGACTCCACCTGGAAGGGTGTAGTTGATAACGCAGGCAAAACTCAGGCAGGTGAAGTTAACGTTTGGCTGAGCAACGGCGCACAGTGGACACACGAAGCAACCTCCAGAGTCGACGGCCTTGATTATACTCATATGCCTGCTTACAGCAAGCCGAGCTACGATAACTTTGATGGCGTATCCTATGTTAATAAGCTGGTTGGCGGCAAAAAGGCTGCTAACACCGGTTATATTTATCAAAATAGCGATGTTAAGCTGAACATTGCTAATTATAGCGGTTACAATACTATTGTTTATAAGCATAACAATAAGGGTACAGAAAAGGCTGACTTTATCGGCGGCGATACAACCATTAAGCATGCTGCTTCCGGTTCTAATATTACCCTGGCAACTGGCAACAACAATATTAACCTTAGTGATGGTGATGAGGTTGCTGCAGTGCTCAATGCGTTGGCAAGCAAGCTGACCTATGAAGCCTATGCGAAAGACAACGGCGGTGAAAGAAATCTTAATGGTAACGTTATCATTGCTTCCGGTCTTACTGCTTCCAGCATCACTGCTGATGTCAAAGGCTTCATCAAATTTGACGAAGAAACCGGTGTTGGCGGTTACGTTAAGCCGCAGGAGGGTGAGCAGAATTCCACTGAAATTACCAGTGGACTGACAGGTACTGCTTCTGATAGCGAGTATACTGCTGCTAATATCCGTCAAAATGATGGTTCCTATAACTTTACCAAGTCTACCACTATTGACGTGGAGGATGGCACTGCTATTAATGCCGCTGCAAATATTAAAATTAATGCTGAAGATGCAGCTTTGACCTTAGATGCCAAGCAGGGCATTGTTACTAACGGCCAAAATGTGGATATTGAGGCCCGTACCTTATACATTTCTGCAAAGGAAGATGCTATTGTTGCTGATGGCGGTAAGGTAACAAGCCTGGGTATGACCAATATCAACAATGAAGATAAATCAGATAATCCGGCAGCGAAGAATGCTATTAAGGCAATTAATGGCGCTGAGGTTATCTTGGGCAATGGTGTAATTAAGGGCAATGTCATCAGTGATGGCTCTGCAGTTAGCATCAATAAGGATAACCTGGATAAGGACGGCAATTATAAGACCGGCTCTTTGGAAGGCAATCTTGCTATTGCAAACGGCGGTGTAATAGACCTGACCGTTGCCGGTTATGCACAAAAATTCAACGGCAGCGTTGTGAAGACCGGTGATGTGGCAACTGCAGCTGTTGGGGTCGACGGTAAAGTTAATTTGACCGTTGCTGATGGTGCTGTATGGACCGGCGCTCATAAGAACGCTGATGCTGAGCTTAACTTGACTCTTTCTGGCGGTACCTGGAATAATACCGGTACAGATGCAACCTTGGTTAATACCTTAAAAGGCGGCAAGGGTGTTGTTAAGACTATTAAATATATCAACCCGAACGGCGGCAATAACGAGGAAGTAGAAATTCCTGTTAACGGCTTTATCAGCATGGCACCTGATGCCGGTGCAGTTACCGTAGGCAGCTTCGGCGGTACTCATATCGTAAGCTATGACCATGATAATGCAGGCACTGATGTAAGTGATTACAAGGGCGGCAATTTCACTGTTGAAAAAGCAGATGAAGGTTCTATGCTGATTGCGGCAACAAATAGCAAAAACATCAAGACTAATGACCAGGATGCTGTTGAAGCAGCCTTCAAAGCATTGGCACAAAAAATTTACTATGGCAATGCAGGTGTTGATGAAAACCTGACCGGTAAGACTATGATTAGCTCCGGCCTGACATCTTCCAGCATTTCCCGTTGGCTTGGCGATATGAAATTTGACAGCAGCAATGGTGGCGTAGGCAGCTTTGTTGGCGGCAGCGGTATTAATATTACCGGCGATTACGAAACTGCTCTGATGAAGGGTGCAAGAGCGGCAACCACCAGTGCTATGCTTTCCTGGCGTGATAATGCAGCAAACGTAATTTATCGCGGTGATATGCTGCGTGCACATATGGAAAGCGATGGTATCTGGGCTAAGACCTTCGGCGGCAAGGATAGCTACAATGCAAATGCAGTTGATTTGAGCAACAGCTATTGGGGTGCACAGGTTGGCTATGACCGTATGTATGACAATGGCTGGATTCTGGGTGCTGCTATTGATTACCAAAAGGGCAGCTCCAGCTACAACTACACTGATGATGATTTCGGTGTTATTGGCGGCAACAGCGGCGATAACAAGCTGTACAGCGTTGGCCTGTATGCTTCTAAGGACCTGGGCAAGGGCGCTCATATGGACTTCGCTGCTAAGGCCGGCAGCGTACGCAGTGAGTTCAGCGTACACAACGGCATTGGTACTGAGCTGAGCGGTATTTACAGAAATCGTGGCTACAGTGCTACCGCAAGTCTGGCAAAACGTATCGGTACTGATAAGAGCTATCTGGAGCCGCAGGTACAATTGACCTGGGCACAGCTGGGAGGCAGAAACTTTGCTGCTGCTACCGATAGCGGCGAAGTGCTGAACGTTAACCAGGAAGGCTACAACAGCCTTGTTGGTCGTCTGGGCTTAGAGCTGGGCAAAACCGGTCGTCTGGGCTCTGTATATGCTCGCTTTGGTCTGGCACATGAATTCTCCGGTGATATTACCGGCAACTATAGCGCAGAGGACGGTGGCAGCAAGACCACCTCTGTAGAAACTAAGGGCACCTGGGCAGAAATGAGCCTGGGCACTACCTTGAACATTAAGCCTAATGCAAGCGCATATTTCGATGTATCACGCACTTATGGCGCAGATTACGAGCATGACTGGAAGTTCAGCGGCGGCCTGCGCTTTGCACTGGACCGTTTGCCGAAGCAAGCTCAGGAAATCAGCGGCAAGGCTGAAGCTGAGCAGTTCCTTGCAGGAGAGGGCGCAGCAGTTCAGAAAAATGCTGCTGCTAACGTGAAGACTGAAGCAATGCCAACTATTGCTGAAGAAGAGCATACTCTCAATGCTCAGCCTGCAGCAGAGAACGCGCACGAGACTGTAGCTGCGCAAGAAACTGCTGTAGAAGAAGCTCCTGCAGCAGAAACAACTACTGCTGTAGAGCATTCTGAGCCTACTTATGTGGAAACTGTAACCACCTATGCTGCACCTGAGCCGACAGCAGCTGATTTCGATGAAATGAGCTTTGAGCTGGCACCGATTGTTGTTACTGCTTCCCGTGCAGAAGAATCCATCCTGAAGGCCAAAGCAGATATGAGCGTTGTTGGCCGTGAAGAAATTGAAAAGATGCATATGGAAAACGTAGAGGAAGCTCTGCGTACTGTTCCAGGTGCACAATTCCTGAATTATGGCGCTAACGGCCTGAATGCTAATCTGAGCGGCATTCGCCTGAACGGCAGCAAGGACGTAGTTATCCTTGTCGATGGTGTAAGAGTTAATGACTTCAAGGGCTCCGGCAGCAGCGGTTATATGTTTGCAGCACTCATGAACAACATGGATAACATTGAGCGCGTGGAAGTACTGCGCGGCAGTGCGGCAACCATGTATGGCAGCGGTGCTAAGGGCGGTGTTATTAACATCATCACCCGTAAACCGACCGAAGCCAAGACTGTAATTGATATTTCCCGCGGCAACTTCGGTAAAGAGGCTTATAACTTCAATACCCAGGCTGCCAAGAACAAGGTCAGCTACAATATTTATCATGACAGATCCATTTCCGGTTCTACCAAGGACGGTAGCGGCAAGGTATGGCCTGGTCAGAGCAACACCAAGAGCAGCGGTGCTAAGTTTGAATATAGATTTAATGATGCTAATAAGTTGACTGTAAACTATGAAACTATTGGCTCCAACTACACTGGTACTGACCTCATATATGGCGGTAATTATGTAGGTATGTATGACAGCGACAGCATTACCCTGAAGCATGATTGGCAGATTAATGATGCCTGGAGCAACACCCTGTTGTATCGTACAACTAAGGAACAGCATTCTTGGGCTAAACCGGGCGGTGAAGATCCTGATATGATTGTACCTATTACCGGCAACCAGGAATACAAGCTGTTCAGCGATAACTTCCAATATCATTCCGATCGTTACTCCATGTACGGTGGCATTGAATACAGCAAGGGCAAGGACAACGATGTACACAAGGATGCTACCAATACCTCCCTCTTCCTGCAGGGCGATTGGGAAATCCTGCCGCATCTGACACTGTCCGGCGGTATCCGTCATGACCGTCCGGAAAACTTTGACAGCCATAATTCCATCAGCTACAAGCTTGGTTGGGATATTACCGAAAACGATACCCTGTACGCAGGTCGTAGTGATTTCTACATCATGCCGAGCCTGACTCAGCTGTACGATCATAGATTTGGTAATGAAAAGCTGCTGGCTTCTGAAGGCCGCACTACCACCATTGGTTACAACCACCAATTCAATCCGGATAACTATGTGATGTTCAACTGGTTTGAAACTAAAACTGCAGTTGGCATGAGCATGAGTAATACTACTGATAAGAATGATCCGACCTACGGTCAGTATCAGAACAGCCGCGATGGCGTATCCCGTGGTTGGAACGTACAGTACAATGCACGTCTGAGCGATACTCTGATGTTCAAATTTGGCTGGGCACATCTGCTCTTCAACGAGGCTGATAACTTTACCATGGGCTATGCACCGAAGGATAAAGCAACCTTTGGCCTGTACTATGATAAGGACAAATTCGGTGCTGCCTTCGATGGCTTCTACTTCATCCGTGATACCAAGGGCCTGAAGCCGGGCGTTAAGGGTTGGCCTTCCGATAAGTATGGTGTTTACAACCTGTCTCTTAACTACACTGCTGATAAGCAGACCAAGTTCTACCTCAAGGTGGACAACGTATTCAATAAGCTGTGGGCTGAGCATACTGACGCTATTTGGAACGATGGTGCGGGCTGGTATTCCATGCCGGGAAGAAGCTTCGTACTTGGTATGCAGTACACCTTCTAAGCTACGAGTTAATCATGTTATATACGGAGCAGAACGCTCTGCTCCGTATTATATAAATTGTATTTTTGATGATGCAAAGGAGATTTTATCATGGCAAAAACTACTGAAAAAGCAGAAACCAAAGTAACTGAAATGGAAAACAAAATTGAAAAGATGACTCAATTTTTGGCTGACAATAAAATCGAATGCTTCGATATCCAAAAAATGGAAGACGAGCATCACACCACTATCTTCCGTAGCCGCATGGAAGTAAAAGGCCAACTGTTGCCGATGGCATTGCTGATGGATGACAGCGTTTACATGCTGCTGCAGGTACAAATTGCTCCGCAGGTAATTGATGAAGAAAAGCTGAAAGCACTTGCCGGTGCTATCAACAACATGAACAACAACGTGCGTCCGTTCAAATTCACCGTTTCCGAGAGAGGCGACTTCATGCTGAATGCTTGCATTACTGCTGAAAACACCACCTTCAACCCGGCTTTGGTTAATGCTATCATGGGCGAAGCTGTAAAGTTCATGGAAGCGCAATATGGTAACATCATGGAAGCTGTTTGGGCTAAATAAGGAGAGTGGCAGAAATGAAGAAGAAACTTATGACTTTACTGATGAGCGCCGTTATGGCTTTGGGTATCAGCGCAAGTGCTTTTGCTGCACCTGTCGGCGTTGTTAACGTTAATGCAATTTTGAACAGCTATCCCGGTATTACCGAGATTGCTAAATCTGTAGCACAGGAAAAAACTCGTCTGCAGGAAGAATTCAACAAGAAATCTGCCAACATGAGCGATGCAGATAAGCAGGCTCTGGCTGAAAAGCTGAGCAAGCAGCTGGCTGACTTTGAACAGAAAAAGATGGCGCCTGTGCAAAAGAAAATCAACAAGACCATTCTGGACGTAGCTAAAGCAAACAACATTGACAGCGTTGTGAATATGAATGCTATGGTAGCAGGTGGCAAGGACCTGACTGACGAGGTTATTAAAGCGCTGAAATGAAAGCAGCGTCTTAATGACAAATTGAATTCTTTTGTTGAGAAAACGCAGGCTGCATTGATGAGCAGCAGTCTGTTTGATTAATGTATAAGCTGTACGGAGTTATATTTTGTACAGAAGGGAGAAGCAGAAACGATGATTGTTTCTGCTTTTCCTAACCAATTTTTAAGGAGGAGTATATGCTGAAGCTAAGTAGTAAAAAGAAAAATGCTTGCCTGGCACTTGCCGTTGCTGCAACTATTTTAGGCGGCGGTACTGTTTTTGCAGCAGAAACTGCTAATTACACTAATACTATTACTGGTGCAGGTTATATTGATTCTGCCTATGAAGATATAATTGATGAGAACGGAGTATATAAATTTAACCAGGATACTCAAATTACTCATAACAAATATGGCGTTGAGCTAATGGAAAACGCTAAAATTGATGCAACCGGCAAAACACTGACCTTTAATATTAAGGACGTAACACAGAGCGGCGCGGGTATTAAAATTGATGATGTTAATACCTTGTCTGTTAAAGCTAATACCGTAAAAATGAACCTGACCAATAAGAGCGGTGTAACACTTCATTCTGAAGGCTTGCAGGGCGTACGAATTACTAATTATGATGCTAAGCTGACTGTTGATGGCAATTTGGATATTACCGCCGATGGTACAACCAATACTATTGGTATTTATAACAGAGGCAACGTTGTTGTTAATGGCGATGTAAAGCTGAACATTGAAGGACATAATGGCGGTAATGATATTTATGGTGCCAGCGGCCTTTATGCTACAAGCAGCATGAAATCAACCAAGGGCGGCAACATTACCATTAACGGTAATGTTGACTTCCAGGGTAATGCCAATGGCCTTGTGGCCAACAGTGGCGGTGCTGTAGTTAATGTTAAGGGCGGCAATATTGCTATTAACAAGGATCAGACTTTTGCGTATGCTGCTATTTATGCTATGGACGGCGTTGTCAACATGAACGTTCTCAAAGATGAGGAAGGTAATGTTACCGGCGCAGATAGCAATAAGGTTACTATCAAGGGTAACGTTGGCCTGCATACCGGTGCAACAAATAGTGCAGATATTTACGGAACCAAGAGTGAACTTAACCTTGGCCTGACTACTGACATCTCCAGCCTGACTGGCGTTGTGTACAACCAATATGGCAGCGATGGCGTTACTAAAAATGATGTAACCTTTACCGGTGCTGCTAACCTGTGGCTGCAAAACGGTGCAACCTGGACCAACGAAAAATGGGGCAAGACTGATAGAAATTTCCAAGGAAGTTATGTAACTAACTTTGTTGGTGGTGCAAGTGATGCAAAGGCTGGCAACATCTTCCAAAATGATAAGAAAACGCTGACTATTGATAACTACAGCGGTAACACCAACATCTTCTATGCACATACTGGCAATGGCGAGGCAACTGATAACTATGCAGCAGGCGACACTGTTATCAACAGTGCGGCAGCAGGCTCTGTAGTATCTCTGATCACTGATAATACCGGTGTTGCTATGGGTAATGCTGACAGCGTAGCTAACGTGCTGAATGCATTAGCAGGCAAGCTGACCTACAGCAATTTCACCAAGGGTGAGGAAAACCTGAAGGGTTATGTGAAGATCGCCAGCGGTCTGACTGCAGGCAGTGCTGCTATTCAGACCGGCGACATCGCCTTCAATAAGGCAGATGGCAAGGGCACCTATGCAAAATCCGAAGATAATCCTATCGTTCCCTCTAAGACAGAGTTTACCACTACCTTGACCGGCGATAAGGATAAAGATACTGAGTACGCAGGTAATATTAACGGCGATGGCGCTTATACCTTCAGCAATGATTCAACGATTACTCTGGCAAGTCCTGAGAATAATGCAGGTGCGATTACTGCTGAGCGTGATTTGACTATTGAAGCTGCCAAAGACCTGAAGCTTAAGGTTAATAGCTCAAAAGAAAATAGCTATGGCCTTGTACAGGATGCAGGTAAAAATGTTGTTATCAACGCAGAAAATCTGCATGTTGATATTACTAACAATAAGGGCAGAGCTGATGCGATTCATGTTAACGGCAGCTCCAATGGTGAGCGCGGTTCCCTTACTCTTAATGGCAACCTGAACATGAAAGCAACCCATGATACAAGTGCAGACGTTGGCGGCGCCTATACTTTGGGTGCTTACACATACCAGGCTGATATAGTGATTAACGGTAACGTTACCTCTGCAATTGATGCAGGTGCTGGTGTTAATGCCTATTACGGCGCATCGCATCTGTATGCTTCCGGTGCAACCGGCGAGCAAAACGAAGGCTATAAGGCAGGCACGCTTACTGTCAATGGTAATGTTGACCTGAGCGGTACCGCACAGGGACTGTTTGCAAACATTGGCGGTGCTGTTGTTACAGTGAACGGCGGCGGTAAGATTATTCTTGATGAAAAGGCTGCCAAGAGCAATGGTTATGCAGCTATCCGTGCTGAGGACTCTACTGCTAACATGAACGTTAAGCTGGATGCTGCAGGCAATGCTACTGGCGGCCTGGGTAATGACGTTGTAATCAAAGGCAACGTAGCTGCCAGCGTTGGTGCTGTCAACAGCATTGATAAAAACGGTACGATGACCAGAGTTAATCTGGCGCTTGATACTGATAAATCATCTTTGCAGGGTGCAATAGTTAACGGCTTTGACCGTGAGGATGGCACTACCGGTATTGATACTGAAGCTGACGAGGGCGGAACTGTAAGCAAGCACTTCACCGGTGAAAACAATCTGTGGCTGCAAAACGGTGCAACCTGGACCAATGCGCTTTATGGAAAATTGAAGTTCTTTAAAGATGATAAATACAAGACTCCTTTCTTGGGCAGCCATGTAACAAACTTTGTTGGCGGTGCAAGCGATGCTAAAGCAGGCAATATCTTCCAAAATGATAGAAGAACGCTGACCATTGATAATTACAGCGGCAATACCAATATCTTCTACGCACACAAAGGCAACGGTGAAGCAGCTGATAACTACGCAGCAGGCGACACCATTATCAGGCATGCAGAAAAAGATGCTGCCGTAACATTGATTACCGATAACACTGGTGTCAGCATGGACAGCGAAGACAGCGTAACAAACGTGCTGAATGCTTTGGCAGGCAAGCTGACCTACAGCAACTTCACCACTGATGAAAACAATCTGCATGGTTATGTGAAGATTGCTGACGGCCTGACTGCAAGCAGCGCAGCGCTGAAGACCGGCGATATCACTTTCAATAAGGAAGATGGCAAGGGTACCTATGTTAAGCCTGAAGCACCTGTTGTTCCGTCTAAAACAGAATTCACCACTACTTTGACCGGTGATACTGAAGCAGATACTGAATATGCAGGCAATATTCAGGACGGCAAGTACGTTTTTGCTGCAGATACTACTGTGAAAGCAGACGCTAATTCTGCAGTTGACGTTAAAAAAGCACCGCTTACTATCGAAGCAGGCAGCAACAAGCTTATTTTGACTGCTAAGAAAGGCAGCTTTAGTGAAGTTGTTGCAGCATTTAATCATAATGTTGCAGGTACAACTAAAATTACTGCCGGTGAGCTTGTAATCGGTGTATCTATGGAAGCATATGACCGTTCCGGCCTTGTTGTGAAGAATGGTAATGTTGACATTACAGCAGCTACTACTACCGTTTATGCTCACGCAGACGGAGCTAATCCTGCCTATGGTATTTTAGCGCAAAATAATGGCAGCCGTGTGGATATTCACGGTGACCTTAAGCTGGCAAATGACAGCTTTGGTCCTACCCATGGTCTTTGGGCCGAGGATGCAAAGGATTGGGGTGGCAAAGCATCTGTCATCGACGTAGATGGTAAGGTTGATATCAACCTGAAAAATGGTAATGCACTGACTGCTATCAGAACCGGTTCTACCGTTACTGTTGGCGGCGGTAATATTCAGATTGCTGCTAACAAAGATAAAGAAAACTATGCGCTGAAGGCTGATGGCGGTAATGTCAACGTAAATATGAAGTCTAACAAGCTTTCTGCCGGCAAAACTACTACAGTAATCAAAGGCAATGCAATTGCTTATAGCGAAAAGGCTAACTCTAATTATGACTATCCTGATCGAGACAGTGTTATCAATATAGGATTGTCTGATAAGGATTCTTCCTGGACCGGTGTTGCTTTTTCTAAAGACCTTGGTACAACTGGTAATCCTTATAAGGGTATCATTAATCTTTATGTTTCCAACGGTGCAACTTGGAACAATGAAGCATGGGGAAAAACTAATGATACCTTTGCTGGCAGCCATGTAGCTAAATTCATTGGCGGTAACAGCGAAGCAGCAGCAGGTAACATCTTCCAAAAGGACAGCAACAACCTGACCATTGATCTTTATCGCGGTAACACCAATATCTTCTATGCACATGAAGGAAATGGTGAAGCTGCTGCTAACTATGCAGCAGGCGACACTATTATTACAGGTGCTGTAGATGGTTCTGTTGTTAACCTGATTACCGATAACACCGGTATTGCTATGGACAATGAGGAAAGCGTTGCTAACGTACTGAATGCTTTGGCAGGCAAGCTTACATATAGCAATTATACTGAAGGCGAAAGAAATCTGACCGGTTATGCAAAAATTGCTGATGGCCTGACTGCAAGCAGCCAAACCTTAAAATCTGATACCATTAAATTTAATAAGGATACCGGTAAGGGTGGAACTAAAGAGGATGGTTCCGGTCCTGACGAGGGAGATACCAAGAACATTTTCACCGATTTTATCAGCGGTGAGAAACAGGGTGCATATAGCAGCGTACAGCAAGACGACCGCTCCTATGTATTTACTGAAGATACAACCATTAAGATTAACCAGATGACCTTTAAGGAAAAGGATCCGAACTGGGATACTGGCTTTATCATCAGCGGTGCTGCTGTACAAAATGGCAAGGACGTTAAGGATCTGGTGATTAAGGCTGAGGATAAGACTCTGAAGCTGAAAGTAGCTCTGGACAGCCAGACTACTCCGCCTGACCCGAATGCAGGTATTCTGAATAACAGAATTCCGCTGCGCGGCATCGATAACAGCATTGCAGGTAGCACAACAACAATTACTGCAGGCACTTTGGATATTGATATTGACAATACCTATTCCCGTGTATTGAGCAATGGTAACCCAATGATCGGCGCAGGCAGCGTAGCAGCTATCTACGTTAACAGCACTGGTGAAAAGGCTGCAGTAACTGTTAACGGCAATACTGTTATCAAAGCTCATGGCTATAATAACGTATATGGCGTTAACGCTAACGGCAATGCCGAAATCAAGCTGCATGGAGACCTGACCATGGCTAAGGACGGCGACAAGTGGGCTGTTGAAAATGTTATCGATGGCAAAAACACTACTACTCTGGGTGAATCCTCCTGGAGAAACATTGCCGGTATCAACGCTCACGGTGCAGGTGCCAGCGTAGTTGTTGATGGCAAGACTACCATTGCAGCTCACGGCTCTGGTGCTGTAGCAGCAGATGGTGCTACTGTAACTCTGGGTGCAGCTGATATCGAAATTATGAATAACAGCGATGAAAAAGGCTATGCTTATCATGCTGTTGGTGCAGCTTTGGGTACCGTTAATGTAGGTGACGAGGGCAAAACTGTTACTCTTAAGGGTAATGCAGGCATCTTCGGCAAGCAGGGACAGGATAAAACTTTTGCCAGCGACAGCAAAGAATCCGTTGTTAACCTCAAGCTGACTACCGAAGATTCTGCTTGGAACGGCGTTGCTTATAAGCACTTTACTGATGAAGAAAAAGCAAATGGCTATGGTGGTTCCATTAATCTGACTCTGTCCAACGGTGCATCCTGGACTAATGAAAAATATGGTCACACCTATGGTAATGAAGAGTGGGAAAAATACAGATTCACTGGCAGTGAAATTGCAAGCTTCGTTGGTGGTGCAAGCGATGCTAAAGCAGGCAATATCTTCCAAAAGGACAGCAACGCGCTGACTATAGATAGCTATAGCGGCAATACCAACATCTACTATGCACACACCGGCAACGGCGAAGCAGCAGAAAACTACGCAGCAGGTGATACCATTATTAAGCATGCAGAGAAGGATTCTGTAGTATCCCTGATTACCGACAACACTGGCATAGCTATGGACAGCGAGGACAGCGTTGCTAACGTACTGAACACCTTGGCAGGCAAGCTGACCTACAGCAACTTCGTAAATGGCGAGAAAAACCTGACCGGTTTAGTGAAGATTGCTGACGGTCTGACTGCTTCTTCCGCAGCGCTGAAGACTGGCAATATCGCCTTCAGCACTGAAGACGGTAAAGGCAGCCTGAAGAAGGAAGATGTTAAACCTGAACCTCCGACACCTCCGACACCGACCTATCCTGAGGATCAAAAGGCTGATAAATTTGACCAAGGTATTTCCGGCAATGACGAGAAATATAAAGAGGAAGGCGTACTGAAGGAAGACGGCTCTTATGTCTTCACCAAGAACCCGACTTCTATCGAAGTTGAAAAGGGCGCAGCAGTTGGTGCAACCGATAAAGATATCGTAATCGACACCACCAAGGCTAAGCTGGTGCTGAAGGGCGAAACCGGCATTAAGGCTGACGGTGCAGATGTTAATGTTAAGGGCAGCACTGATATCAGCGGTAAAGTAGGTATCGACGCAGTAAACGGTAACGTAACCATTAACGGCAGCACTGTTATCAACGGTACTGATGCTGCAATCAATGCAGGCGAAGGCGCTAATGTAGATATCAACACCAACAACAGCGCTCTGAACATCAAGGGTGATATCAACGCCAACGGTGGTAACATTACTGTAGACAGTGGCAAAGCAACCGGCATCATCAACGGTAACGTAACTGCAAGCAACGGTGGCAATGTTGAAATCAGCCTGAACGAAAAGAACTCCACTCTGACCGGCGCTTATAATGTTGATGCTGACAGCAGCATCATCATGAACATTGCTAACGGTTCAACCTGGAACCTGACTGATGACGAGGACGAAGCTTCAGGTATGTCCCTGATGAGAATGGCTAAGGCTCCGGCAGCTACCGCAAAAGGTCTGACACTCAATGGTGGCAAAACAGAGGCTGAAACCGGTTTTATTAATCTGCAAAAGAGAACTAAGGACGTCAACATTGCTAATTACAGCGGTTGGGAAACCTTCATCTACAGTCATGAGGGTGCAGGCGATAAGGTTAGCGACTACAAGTCTGGCGATACCATTATCGATAAGGCAGAAAAAGGCTCTGGTGTAATCCTGTCTACCGATAACAGTGGCATTAACATGAAGGACAAAAACGCTGTTGAGGCAACTCTGAAGGCTTTGGCACAAAAGGTTACCTATAACGACCACGAAGCAAACGGCGGCAACCTGACTGGTAAGGTACAAATTGCTGATGGCCTGACATCTTCCAGCAAAGCTCAAAACGTCGGTAATCTGCATTGGGATGAAAACGGCAAGGGCCAATATGATCTTGACAGTGTAAACTGGAACAAGATCATCGAAGGCGATTACGAAACCTTTGTTATGAAGGGCGTAAGAAGCGCAGCAACAACCTCTCTGCACACCTGGCGCGACAACATGCAGGACACCTACACCGGTGCAGACTTGGCTGATGAAGACGGTATGTTCGCAAAAGCATTGGGCGGCAAGACCAGCTCCGATGTTAAGGGCCTGAAGGACAGCAACACCTACTATGGCGTACAGGTTGGCTACGACAAGGCAGCAGCAAACGGCTGGCATACTGGCGTAGCGTTTGACTACCGCAATGGCGATTCCAACTACCTGCTGGGTGGCAAAGGCGATAACCAGATGTACAGCCTGGGCGTATACGGCGTGAAGAACTATGAAAACAATGCTTACTTCCGCGTAGCAGCGAAGGTTGGCCGCGTTCAAAACGAATACGACGTATACAATGAAATCCGCAGCCTGAAGCTGCATGGTGATTACAAAGCCAATGCTTACGGCCTGACCATGGAATACGGCAAGACTTTCGGTGATGAGGATACCTACTTCACTCCGAAAGCACAGCTGACCTGGTCTCAGGTAGGCGCCAAGGATTACACTGCTCATACCGATAACGCAACCATGCAGATTTCTCAGGACAGCTACAGCAGCTTCGTTGGCAGACTGGGCTTTGAAGCAGGCGTGAAGAGCGAGAAGGGCCGCTTGTATGCAGGCCTGTTCGCAGCACACGAGTTTAACGGCGACATCAGCGCAAGCTACTTTGCAAACGATGGCGACAGAAAACACACCAGCTTCGACGGTGAAGAAACCTGGATGGAAATGAAGCTCGGCGGAACTTATGACTTCAGCAAGACTGCTCATCTGTATGCAGATATTGCTAAGGACTTCAACGGCAACTTCGAACGCAAGTGGAAGATGAACGTTGGTCTCCGTTTCGAGTTCTAAGATAATTATTTCAGCTCTCTCTTATATTCAGCTGCGGCGCTGTACTTGCAGCGCTGCAGCAAACTCCAAAAACTTATAAAAATTATGCAGTCCCGA
>ERZ780125.200-NODE-200-length-24632-cov-2.64389_pt1 | contig 24632 bp, 20 predicted proteins | sample MGYA00433082_ERZ780125 | MGnify/ENA primary metagenome ERZ780125 (study PRJEB29588, sample SAMEA1970465) | human gut metagenome | biome: human gut; feature: human-associated habitat; material: faeces | place: Denmark | collected 2008/2010 ... | reverse complement strand
CTGCTGCGGGCCTTGCGGTTAACCTTCACGCTCATTGCCTAAAAGCAGCTCCAGCTGTACGCGTACAGCCTGCATGGTTTCCGCCTGGCTGCCGCTGTTATCAAGAACTACATCGGCATACTTTTTCTTTTCCGCCAGCGACATCTGCGCCTCAATGCGCGCGTTAACCTCATCTGCAGTCATGCCGCTGCGCAGCATTGCTCTTTCCACCTGCTGCTGACGGCTGACAGATACCAGCCACACGCTGTCAACATTCTTGTACCAGCCACATTCAATTAAAAGCGGCACATCCAGCACTGCTGCCTTGTGTCCCTGCTTGCTGCTGGCTGCCAGAAAGTCTTCTGCAGCCTGCCAGACTATTTTATGGATAATCGCCTCCACTGCCTTCAGCGCTTCCTTATCGTGGAAAATGCGCTCGGCAACCTTGGCTCTGTCCAGTGTACCTTCCTCGCTCAGATATTCCTTGCCCAGTACGGCAATCACCTGCGCCAGTCCTTCGCTGCCTGCAGCTACTGCCAGGCGTGCTTCGGCATCCGCATCAAAAACAGGCACCCCCAGGCTGCGCAGTTCTGCGGAAACTGTACTTTTACCGGAAGCAATGCCTCCTGTCAAACCAATTGTTATCATTATTCTCCACTCCTACCTTTGGCAATGCTCACAATAAACTGTGCCTCTGCCACCAACCTTGGTTGTCTGCAGCAGCGCACCGCAGTTTTTGCAGGGCTTGCCTCCTCTGCCGTACACCAGCAGATGATTCTGGTTATCGCCCTTATTTCCTTCGCCATCCTTATAATCGCGGAAGGTTGTACCACGATTTTTGATGCCCTGCGCGATTACTGCATTGACTGCCTCACACAAGCGCACTATCTCAGCAGCGCTCAGGCTGCAGGCTTTACGCATAGGCAGAATACCGGACAGAGCCAGGCATTCATCGGCATAGATATTGCCAAGACCGGCGATAATCTGCTGGTCCAGAATAAAGCTTTTGATAGCCTTCTTGCTTTTTTGCGCCAACGGCAACAGATATGCGGCAGTAAAGCCCTCGCTCAGCGGCTCCGGTCCCAGCGTTTCAAAGCCTTCAATATATGTATCATTATCAGTTACCAGATACAGCGTACCAAAGGTACGGATATCCGTAAACCACATCGTCACGTCATCAGAAAGCGTAAATTTGATTTTGGCATACGCCGGTGCAGGTGCATCTGACGGCTGCGCCAACAGCGCGCCTGTCATGCGCAGATGCACTATCAGCTGCTGCTTCGGTGCTGTATGCAGCACCAGGTATTTACCGCGTCGGCCCACGCTGCTGATAGTTTTGCCCACCAGTCCTTTGATAAAATCCTCCGGCTGAGGATATTTTATCAATCGCTCCAAATATATTTCTACTGCTAAAATTTTCTTTCCTTCTATATGAGGCGCAAGTGTTTTGCGCACCTGCTCCACCTCAGGCATTTCCGGCACAGGTCTTCCCCTCTTTCCGTAAAGTATCCGTTATTTTGTTTCCGCCCAGTCGCGACCGCAATTAACATCGGCCAGCAGCGGAATATCCAAGTTTGCAGCACCTTCCATGGCTGTGCGCACCAGCTGCGCAACCTGTTCCCTTTCGTCTTCAGTAACTTCCAGCACCAGCTCATCGTGTACCTGCAGCAGGATTCTGCTCTTGCACTGCGCCTTATCCAGCTCGCGCTGCACGGCAATCATAGCCTTCTTCATAATATCTGCGGCAGTTCCCTGAATCGGGGTGTTGATAGCGGTACGCTCCGCAAAGCTGCGCAGATTGAAATTACTGCTGCGGATTTCCGGCAGATAGCGTCTGCGCCCTATCAGCGTGCTGACATAGCCTTGCTCACGTGCCTTGGCTACAATATCTTCCATATATTTTTTTACACCGGTATAGCGTTCAAAGTAGCTGTCAATATAGCCTGCTGCCTCCTTGCGGCCGACATCAAGCTGTTTGGCCAGACCAAAATCGCTGATACCGTAAACAATGCCGAAGTTAACAGCCTTCGCACGGCTGCGCATTTGGGGCGTTACTTCTTCAAGCGGCACACCGAAAACCTCGGCAGCTGTGCGGGCATGGATATCCTGACCATGACGGAAGGCCTCCAAAAGCAGCTCATCCTGCGCAATGCAGGCCAGAATACGTAGCTCAACCTGCGAATAATCGCAGCTCATCAAAAGGTCATAGCCTGCTCCCGGAACAAAGATGCGGCGAATCTGTCTGCCTTCTTCCGTACGGGCAGGAATATTCTGCAGGTTAGGGTCCGTGCTGGACAAACGGCCTGTTACCGTTACAGTCTGCTGGAAGTGCGTATGAATGCGTCCCGTTTTGGGGTTAATCAATGGCTGCAGTCCCTCCAGATAAGTGGATTGCAGCTTCGCCAGCTTGCGGTGCTCCAAAATAGTAGCAATCAGCGGATGCTTGCCCTCCAGTGCTTCCAGCACCTTGGCATCGGTAGAATAGCCTGTTTTGGTCTTCTTGATTACCGGCAGCTGCAGGCGTTCAAACAAAATCACGCCCAATTGCTTAGGAGATTTCAGGTTAAATGCTTCGCCTGCCTGCTCCTGCGCCAACGCCTCCAGCTTTGCAATACGGTGCCCCATATCTTCGTTCAGCTGCAGCAAAAGCTCCTTGTCCGGCGTAATACCGGCAAACTCCATCTGCGCCAGCACCGGTGCCAAGGGCAGCTCAAATTCTTCGTACAGCTTGAGCTGCTGCTGTTCAGCCAACAGTCCGCGCAGCTTAGATGCGAGCTGCAGCAGATTTTCGCACGGCGTTGCCAGTACTCCCGGCAGATTGCGGCGGCTCAAATCCTCCAGGCTGTAGGAGCTGTGGCCGGGGTCGGCAACATAGCCTGCCAAAGCTACATCATCAACTATTCCCTGCACCTTCACCTTGCGGCACAGGCAGCATTTATAAAGCTCCTTGCTGTCTATCGTTATCTTTTTGCTGCCTGCATCTGCCAGCCAGCTGTCAAATTTATCCCAACAGCCGCTTTGCGCGTCCAGCACATAAATTTTATCATTAACCAAAATTTCGGCACTGCTGAAATACAGCTCAGGAAGCTGTCCTGCTACCTGAGCATGCACGGCAACAGGCTGCTTTGCTTTAGCCAATGCACCAAAGAGCTCCTCTGCCAGCTGCGGCGTGTTGACTGCCACCTGCGGCAGACCTTCCTGCTCAATCGCCTCGCCAAAAAGATCAAAGCTTTCCTGCGCACCGCCAAGCACTGCGGCAAAGCGCTCGTACATATTGCGGAACTCCAAATCCTGCAACAGGGTACGTGCTTCCTCCTTCAGCGGCTGCAGCTCGTAGGTCTGCACAGCAGTATCAACCGGTGCTTCCGTGCAGATTGTTGCCAGCTGCTTGGACAGCAGTGCAGATTCCTTATTGTCCGTCAGCTTCGTTTTCAGCGACTTGCCGGAAACCTTGTCGATATTCTCCAGCAACGTTTCAACATTACCGTATTCCTTGATCAGCTTCATCGCTGTTTTAGGACCTACTCCCGGAACACCGGGAATATTATCCGAGGTATCGCCCATCAGGCCCTTCAGCTCAATCAGCTGCTTCGGCTGCAGTCCTTCGTAGTTGGCAGCAAATTCCGCCTCATCAAAAACTTGAATATCGCTGATACCGCGCTTCGTATAAAAAACCTTGGTACGCTTATCAATCAGCTGCAGCTCGTCGCGGTCACCGGTTACAATAATTACCTCAACCTCCGGCGGTGCCTGCACAGCAAAGGTGCCGATAATATCATCGGCCTCGTAATCGTCCAGCTCCAGCGTTTTGATTCCCATGCATTCCAAAACCTTCATTGCCAAAGGAAACTGCTCGCTCAGCTCGCTCGGAGTAGGCTTACGCTGTGCCTTGTACTCCGCATACAGCTTGCTGCGGAAGGTTTTGCGCGATTTATCAAAGGCAACCGCCATATAACGCGGCTTCACCTCATCCAAAAGCTTCAGCAGCATATTGCACAGGCCGTAAACTGCTCCCGTATGGATGCCCTGACGCGTAGTCAGCGGCGGCAGCGCAAAAAACGCTCTATGTATCAGGCTGCTGCCATCTATAACTAAAAATTTATCTGCCATAATTGCTCCTCCTCTATGCCGCTCACATAGAATAAACATTAATATAATTATTATATCATAGCAAGGCAAGAAAATATGTAACTAATATGTAAGAAAGCCCAAAGTTTATACCGCCCTTCAGCATCTGCCGCTGCATTATAAAAAAGTCCGACAGTATCACTTGGCGATACCATCGGGTTCTGTTGAGTTATCGTGAAAACCGCGAAAGGCAAAGAGGAACAGGTAATACCGTATTGCGGCGCTGGTTTGCCTGGTAAAATCTTAGTACTGCTAAATCTAATTCAGTTTTAACTCGATTTTAACTCGTTTCTAACTCATTTTAACTCGTTTTATCGAGTTAGAATTACTTTTAATTCGTTTAATTAATTCTTGTCGAGTTAGAATTTTAGTAACCGTCCCCTCTTTCACAATATAGCAGTATTATTCTGCTTTCTTGTTACCATTATGGCAAAAAAAGCGCAGAACCACTTGATGTTTTGGTTCTGCGCTTGAGAATCTATATTAAAAATACAACTTTTCCTTAGGATAAGTGCTATGCAGCAATTGCCGCAAACATCTGAAATCATCAGATTTGAAGGGCACCAGCATATACTTGTTTTTCAGATAGGCAAGAAAATCCTGCAGATTAGCACATTTGATATAATGCTCCTGCGAATCATCATTAATATATTCACCAATGACGTTATTAATAAGCTGAATAGTCTCCGGCGAAACACCGGTATCCGGTACAAGATATAATTGCGAAATAATATTGTTGAAGCTATAGGCCATAGGCTTGTGCCAACGGCTCTGCGTCAGCATAAACAAGCGGGCAAAGGCTATAAGATTACGCAAGCTTCTATTGGCAGGATGAACATTTTCGTCCGCTTCATTATCCTGCTCAAAGGCTGTCAGCTTCGGTGGCACCGGCATCTCCCATGCTTCCAGCAGCCTGAGTCCCATTTTTTCAGGAAAGACAGGATAATAGACAAGCCTTTTTTCCAAATCACAGACCTTGAGCATGATAATGTTATCTTTCAGGAAATGGTCACTGCCATTAGCGTTATGAACAAGGCTCCATGGTGGCAGCTCCTCATATGCTTCTACACTAACATGATACTTAGTATTTAATGCCAAAGCATGGGCCCAGCTTTCACAATTATCTCTATAAAAAGCAATAGTTTTTTGGATACTCGGAGGATTACACTTATGCATTACATCACGCCTTCCGTATTTATTATTCTTTACCAAATTCATCAATAAACAAGGACTTAATCTTCCTCCTTTCCAATACCCTAAGCAAGCTTTTTCTTATCCCTGGTTTAGTATAATTTACACCGCCTTAAATTCGTTTGACTCTTTGTTATTTTCTGAAAAAATCACTGAAAAATATAACTCCCTGCGATTTTGTAAGCAATCACAGGGAGTACCGATACCTTTTATCATCTGTAAGTAAGAATTTTCCAGCAACTGTTTCACATACGTAATTATACTACTAAGCAATGCATTTGTCCAGCGCTTTCTAAAAGAATTTTTAATATTTTCTTACTTATCATTAATATGCATTCTATTTTTTCTTTATTTCTATTGAGAATATTAAGTATTCCTTGTAGTTATATATTTAGCTCAATCACACTGCTCATTCAGGCGTGCGCAAAGCAGTGTCAAACCACCCAAGGTCCAAAACAGTAATCCCATTTGGGTATTAAAGTAAACGTGGTCTGTTAAACCGCCAATGATAATACCCACTGTTGCTAGTACATAACCGCGTCCCATAGCCTTCAGCCACAGGCTGCGTCCATGATAGGCCAATCTCCAGCCTGCAGGCAGAAAAATGCCGAACCAGATAACAAGAAACACCAATAGGCCATGTGCTCCCAGCTCTGCCCAGATATTCAGGAAAATATTGTGGCAGTGGTACATAATGACGTTCTTATCTGCCAGATAAAAATTGTACGTGGGGTAAACAAAGCGATAGCCGTACCAGCCTACACCAAGAGGAAATTCCTCAATAATCCACTTGGTGCTCTTTAAATAGGCCATACGCAAAGCAATAGAGGTGTCACCACCATAGCCGCCGCGAATAGATTCCAGACGCTGCAGCACCGCCTGCCCGCCAAGTGCCAGCGCAGCAGCGCCGCCGCCCAATATAGGAATAAAGGCTTTGCGGCAGAAAAGCACGCAGAAGGCCAGCAGCATCACAGCGCAGGCCACCCAGTTACCGCGTGAATATGTATAAAGCAGGCAGACTGCTGCCAAAAGTCCCGTTGCCAGAAAGGCCAGACGCCATTTTTTATAAGCCTTCGTCTGGTTGAAAAAGGCTGTGCTGTAAGCCACAACCAGCACCAGATAGCCAGCCAGGATATTGGGATTGACCAGCGTAGAGAAAACGCGCACCTTCAAATCCGGGAACTGCGCCGGATCCACCCAGATACCTTCAGCCGTAACGCCGAAAATCTTCTGCGCGATACCGATGGCACTCACCAGCAGCGATACGATTAAAAAGGCGCCCATGAGCTGCAGCGGACGCGGCAGCATGCCGAAGCGCTGCCACGCAAGTGCCAGCCTTTTCTTAGTGTCGGCATTTTTCCAGGCCTCACTTTTTGTCAGCGGCTCAGCCTCGCACGCAGTCAGATGTGCCCTGTCCTGCTCACTGCTGCGGCCGTAACGCAGCAGCACAAAAAACAGCGCCGCATACTGGCCTACAACATACACCAGATTCCAAAAGGACAAAAATCTGTCCAGGGAAAAATATACTGAAACAACCGCAATCAGCAGCAGTGCATAAAACGCTCCCTGCTGCCACGGCTTCAGCACATTCTCCTGCTGCGGACGTCCCTTAACATGCGACACAAGCACTGCGCCGATAAAGGTCATTGCTACGCAGAAGGAGGTGAACTCCTGCTCCAGCGGAATAACTGCCACAGTAAACAGCAGCATATACCATATTTTATTTTCAAGATAATTTGCCAGTTTTGTCATGATGCACCCTAACAAAAAATTCTATTTTCTAAACGAGCAATTAATATATCGCAGCACGATATTTAATTGCGACGCAGATACGCCCCCTTCCGCCTCGCTACGCTCGGCACCTTCCCCGAGGGGCAGGCAAGAAGGTTAGCAAACAGCCTTAACGAGCAATTAATATATCGTGTAAGGAATAGCAATTTTAGCAAATGAGTGTCCGGAACCATAGAAGCAAGGGTACGTAACTTTCTCTTACCGTCTGTCAAATTTTACCGAAGCTTCGTCCTGGTTCCACACTAAATTTGCGTTGTGCCCTAAGGCACGGGAAAATTGCTTCTGACTGGAACGATATTTAATTGCGACGCACGTGCTCGTTACCGAAGTCAATAAACCTCAATACCGCCTTCAGTTCATCCCACGCTTATCCGCCAGCAGCATCTTCTTAAACTCGCCCACCAGATACAAGCTGCCGCAAACGCACACAACACCGTCAGCGCCTGCATTGCGGATAGCAGCATCATACGCAGTTGCCAAATCTGCCTCCGCAACTGCATTGCTGCCCACCAGTTTTGCCAGGTCGGCAGCCTCCGCAGCACGCGCACCCTCATCGGCACGCACGGTGTAAACAACATCATCCTGCTTAATCAGCGTTTTGATAACACCGCTCATATCCTTATCACCCATCATGCCAAAGACAAACTGCACCTGCTTGCCGGGATAATACTTATCCAAAGCATTGCGCAGAGCCTTGGCCCCGTCAGGATTATGCGCACCGTCCAGAATAATATCCGGATTCTTATGAATGCGCTCCAAGCGTCCCGGCCAAACGGTATTCGCTACACCCACATGCAGCGCCAGCTCGTTAATGCGGTCATCCTGCTTGCTCACAAGCTTGGCAGCAACAATCGCTACGCTGGTATTCTTAATCTGATGCTCGCCCGGCAGCTTGATTTCGTAATCAGAATGATAGAAATCACCTGCATGCAGCGTAAAGGTCTGGCCCTCCATCGAGCTTGTTACCTCCGTGCCATGAAAAGCCTTGCCGTAAAGATAAACCGGCGCTTCCTTAAACATAGCCAGGCTTACAATAGGACCAAGAGCTTCATTGCCCTCGGCCGCAGTGACCAGAGGCACCTTCTCCTTGATAATACCCGCCTTTTGCATAGCAATGCGCTCCAAAGTTTTGCCACAGCGGTCGGTATGGTCCAGCGCAACGTTGGTAATAACGCTGACCACAGGCGTAATCACGTTGGTGGAATCCCACAGGCCGCCCATGCCTACCTCAATAACAGCATAATCCACCTTCTGCAGATAAAAATATAAAAATGCAGCAGCAGTCAAAATCTCAAACTGCGTCGGCTGCTCGCAGACACCCTTTTTGACAACGCTGTCGGCAGCAGCCTTTACCGCAGTAATCGCCGTAGCAAAATCCTCGTCGCTGATATCCTTGCCGTTGAGGTTAATGCGCTCGTTATACTTCACCAGATGTGGGGAAGTAAACTTGCCCACCTTCAGGTTTGCTGCCAGCAGAATATTCGTAATCATGCTGGTAACAGAACCTTTACCGTTAGTGCCGGTTACATGCACTGTTTTAATCTTTTGCTCCGGGTTTCCCAGCTCACGCAAAAGTCCTTCAATACGCTCCATACCGAGCTTAATGCCAAATTTGCCCAGGCTGTCCAAATATGCCAGGCTTTCTGTATAATTCATTGTGCTTACGCCTCCATCAATAATTAACTGACAGTTTATTATAACATAGTTTCGCGCGCCGCGTCTTGCGAAAAGCGCAAAAATAGCCGCTGCGTCACAAGAACGAGCGACTATTTTGCTAAGTGAAATACTTACATATTATATATAGCAGCTTTCAGCTGCCAAGGCAAGCCTACGACTGCAAGGGGTCATCTCCATATTGGTTAGGACCATCCGTTCCTTTAAAGAACAACATATAAAGAGCAAAGAAAATATTCACAAGCGGTACAAGCATAAGCAGCATCCACCAGCCGCTCAAATCCAAATCATGCAAGCGACGTACATCCATCATAATATTAGAAACGAAGCTAAATAAGCTGAATCCGAAAGCGACAACTGCAAATAAAAGCTCAAGAGCATCTATGGTATTAGTCGCAAATGTCAAAACACCCTGCACAATACAAAGCACTAATGACAGGAATAAGCTTCTGTAAATATAAGACTTACGGTTCAAGCGACCTTTAGACGTAAAGAACAGCTCCTTGAAAACAGCCTCCTTATCCGCACTGCTGTCCTTAAACAGCAGGTTCAGGCCCTCGCCAAGGTTCAAAAACTTCTTGCCTGCTTTGGGTGCTGCCTGAGCGCTATACGCATCGGTGTCAGCTTCACCGGCAGCATTGGTATGCTTAAATTCATCAGGATTAACCTTAGGATTGCTATTACCATTAGTATTAGCATTAGCGTCAGTATTTACGTTTGCTTGAGCATTGGCAGCAACAAAACCTTCTTGCTCAGGACTGTCATTAATACTCTTTTTATAGCTTATATCAGCACTGCTGGCAGCACCGGCTGCAACACCGGCAACAGCAGCAGCTCCCGCCTGCTGATTTTGCTCCTGCTCCACCTTCTGGCCGCAGTTCACGCAAAACTTAGCGCCAGGATTCAACTCACTCCCGCAATTAGTACAGAATTTAGCCATCTTAACCGCCTCCCTTTGCTTTTATTGTAACGCAATCAGCACTGTAATTCAAGAAAATGTGCCTTAGGCAACAAAATAAAAAGCGTACCGCTCCTGCACTCCTCCAAAACCGTACAAAACTGTACAAACCGTACAAAGCCCCATGCTGCAAGGCTTTGCGCCTGTACGGTTTTCTGCCGGTGTACGGTTTTATTCCTCTTCCTGCAATTCTTCCAGCTGCTTATACGTAGCCATTAAATGCTTTTCTAAGCTGGCATCATTATAATGATAACGCCATTCGTCATATTCCTTACGGGTTATTTCGCCCTGCTCCAGCGCCGTCTGCATATCCAGCCATTCCTGCAGCACGTAATCATCAAATGTCTTCTGCGGTCCTGCTGTTGCTGTGCCAATCACCACTGCAAAACGACCATCCACTTTAGTAAGCTTCCAGCCTGCATAATCCTCCAGGGCAAAAAAGGTCTGCATCAGGCCGGCACGGTTATGAATATCAGGAATCCTGAACACTGCAGGATCCACGCCAAAAATCTCGCCCAGCTTTTCCAGCATTGCCTCCTTCGGCCGCCTGTTGCCGTGCTCATACTGGTTGACGCGCACCTCCGCTGTGGATTCCGAAAATCCCAGCAGCAGTCCCAGCTGCTTCTGCGTCAAATTATGCTTTTGACGAAAATAGCTTATGCGTCTGCTTACTGCCATAGCAAACACCTCCAACTAAAACAAATTCTGTTATCTTTAGTATAGTAGCAGATAAATCTGTTGGCAAGCTCGCGTATTATTTTCAGAACATTTCTGCTACTTTTCTTGACTTAACTAAATTAGTTTATTATAATAGGAGTATCTACTAAACGCTTTTTGCTTTAGTAAACAGAATATTTTGAAAGGAGTCCTTCTATGACGACAATTAACCACGTATTTCAACCGAAGCAACCTTCTCTTGCTGCACCGGAGCTGCAGACGCTTTCCATGCCGGAGCTTTATGACACGGAGTTTCCCGTGCCTCAGCCAATTATCCCGGATCTGCTCTATCCGGGGCTGTATATTCTGGCTGGTGCACCGAAGATAGGTAAATCGTTTCTGATGGCGCAGTTTGCCTACCACGTTGCCCGCGGTGAACAGCTATGGAACTACCCCGTACAGCAAAGCGGTGTGCTTTACCTGGCACTGGAGGATAAGTTTTACCGCCTGCAGCAGCGCCTTGTGCGCATGTTTGATATGGAGGTCGCAGAAAATCTGCATATGGCAGTCAGTGCGCAGGATGTTGATAACGGCCTGGAGGAGCAGCTGAGCTCCTTTATGCAAAAGTATCCGGACGTGCGCCTGATAATTATTGACACCCTGCAGAAAATACGCAGCGCTCAGGACGAAAAATGTAATTACGCCCGCGATTACAGCAGTGCAGCTAAGCTGAAGGAATTTGCTGATAAGCATAATATTTGCCTTCTGCTGGTACATCATACGCGCAAGCAGCAGTCTGAAGACTCCTTTGAGATGATTTCCGGCTCCAACGGTCTTTTGGGTGCGGCGGACGGTGCTATGGTGCTGCGCAAAAATCAGCGCGGTGACCATAAGGCTTCCCTGGAGATTGTCGGCCGCGACCTTGTAGACCAGCTGCTTTCGCTGAGCTTTTCGCAGGCACGCTGCCTCTGGAAGCTGGAGCGAGCTGCTGCAAGCCGCTTTCTGCAGCCACCGGATGAGGTTTTGGAAGCAATCAGCGCCTTTGTGCAGCAATGCGACGGCCATTGGCATGGCACAGCGCAGGGACTGCTGGACGCTATGCATTACAATAAAATTTCCAACAATAGTTTGGGACGCAGAATCAACGCCAAAAGGCAACAGCTTTTAGATTCCTATAATATCGTATCTAATCGCTACCGCCGGGATATTGACCTGCGCTATTTGCCGCCACAGGCACAAGCTGCGTAAATAAAAATGCTACTTGTTTTCATATTTAACCATAGTAACGATTGCAGCAGCAGCTTGGAAGCAGTAGCCGATAGCTTTTCCTACTCCTAAAAAGTGTGCAAATGCACAGAATTTAGTAATACAGTTATAGCCAAGCCAACTCCATACCGTACACATATAAACAAACCGTACAGCCCCAAAGCCGCATGTGGCAAGGGATTGTACGGTTTTGTACGGTTTTGTACGGTTTTCAGGGAGCACGGCTTGCAAAACAAAAAGCGTACAACACGAAACCTTCACAGCTTGTTCGTTGTACACTCTTCATTCTTGTGGTAAAATATTTTTATGGTGCTTCCATAACGGTAGGCGGTTGCCCTCTGACGTGATCAATTCAGTTTCACTGAAAATCCCACAAGAGGGAGGTGTTACTGATGGATATACTCGAAGTTATTGCTTTAATAAGCTTATGCATAGCCTGCATTAAACTAGGTATGGAAATCAATAAAAACACAAAAAAATAGCCGCCCAGCTCCGCAAAAGCAGCGACTATTTTTTAGTTAAATTCTTTTGAGGGCAACCGTCTATCGGCGGCACCTTTTCTATATTTATAATAACACAGATAAGCGCTTTTGACAAGCAAACACAGCTTATTTCACAAATTTTGCACGGCTTTCGCCGTGCTTTTTTATTTTTCGGTCAACGCCTTGTACAGCTTCATCAGCTCTGCTACGCAGGCTGCTTCGCTGTTTAGCTTGCCCCAGAAACCATAAGCTTCCATGACTGCCTTGTCGTTGGCGCGGTGCGCCTTGCGCAGCTCCACCGGCATGGTCAGCTCATCGTACAAATCAGCCAAACTGCTTTCGGGGTACAGTGCCCGCGCGTCCAGAATCGCCTGCGCTGTTTTTTCTATACGCTCTTTTTGCGCAGGGGTTGGCGTAGGCCAGGGGAAGTTGTTGTAGACGATGGTGTTTGAATAACTATAGTCGCTTTTTAATCTACCGGCAACAGCACGCATCCACGCCATGTGTACGTTAGATGTAAGAATGCCAAAATCGTACAGCGTAGCGTCCTGTAACATAAACAATTTATCTCCTGGAATAATTTCTGGTGGCAAATAATCCATAGGGATGTATTTCCTGTTTTCAGAAGAAACTTTAGGTATAGCAATATAATTACTGGTACATTCACGAACTTCATCAAATAGCATGGGGGTTTCTGCTTTTTTCTGTGTTGCTAATTTGGGACTCTGTAAACGATAATCGCGAACGGCTTCTATACGCTTCATTACTGATGGCATTTTTTTCAAATCACTAGGACTAGCTTTAACCAGCCATAAGCAATAACGAGGCTTTCTGTTTATAAAATCCTTGCCCATCATATATGGACGGATAAACTTTTCTGCCAAAGGTTCTTCCTTTATAAGTTTATTTTTCTCATCTTCACTCAGGATTAAAAAACCGCCTTCAGTCGGCTTTCCTCCATTTTGTAAAATTCGGCTTTCAGCTATCGGCTTTCGATTGCCTTCAATAAAAATTGTTTCAGCAGCAACCAAGTAAGGGCTAATATTCTCCGCCTTCTGCACACTGCCCTCATCATAAATAATGCGCGCTGCAGCGTTTGCTGCTTCGCTGAAGCCCACAATCACGCAATGCACATGCGCCTTCAGGCTTGCCTCGCTGTCCCAACGGAAGGTGCGGTGCGCAAAGTCAATATGCACGCCAAAGCGCTCATACAAAGGCTTCCACACGCTCGCCACCTGCTCGCCCTGCGTAATGCTGTTCGTCGATACAAAGGCTGTGCGAATAGCAGTACTGTGCATCAGCTGCGCTGCCTTAAAATACCAGCCTGCCACATAATCAATCTTGCCTGCAGTCTTATAAGGCTTGCCCTTTTCATCAACATAAATCGCCAGCATATCCGCCTTCTGCTCCTTGCTCTGCAGGCTGTAGCCCACAAATGGCGGATTGCCCATAATATAATTCAGCCTTGCCTTCGGCACCACGCTTTCCCAATCAATACGCAGCGCATTGGCCTCCGTAATATAAGCATTCGTTTTGAGCGGCAAAAAGTCCAGATTCATATTCACGATATCTTCCGTTTCCTTCATCATCTGGCTTTCGGCAATCCACAGCGCCGTCTTGGCAACCGTCACCGCAAAATCGTTGATTTCAATGCCATAGAACTGGCTGATGGAAACCTGAATCGGGTTTTCCAGGGCACCAAGCACAATCTGCGCACCCAAAAGCTCCTTCAGCACCCTGTTTTCCAAACGGCGCAGGCTGATATATGTTTCCGTCAGGAAGTTGCCGCTGCCGCACGCCGGATCAAGAAACACCAAATCCGCCAGCTTGCTTTGGAAGGCACGCAAGCGCTTTTCTACCGTTGCCGCCTGCTTCAGCTCCTTAATCTGGGCAAACTCATCCTGCAATGCATCCAAAAACAGCGGGTCAATAACCTTATGGATATTTTCGATACTCGTATAATGCATACCGCCACTGCGACGCGTTTCCGGATTCAACGTGCTTTCAAACACCGCGCCGAAAATCGTCGGGCTGATTTCACTCCAGTCAAAATCCTCACTGGCATTGGTCAGGATAAGATGGCGAATCTCCTCCGTGAACTGCGGAATCTCAATATTTTCGTTTTCAAAAAGACCGCCGTTTACATAAGGAAAGGCAGCCAAATCCTCCTCCAGGTACGGGTCGCGCTCCTCAACTTTAGTATCCAACACCTTGAAAAGCTCTATTAAGGCACGGCGCATATCCTTAGCAGAATACTGCTCCAGATAATCATGGAACATGCTCCTGCGCCCGAAAATCCCTGCATCCTCAGCGTAAAAGCAAAAAACAAGGCGCACGCACAGCATATTAAGGCTTTTGAGGCTATGCTCGCTCGCTCCATCCTTATATTGTGCCAGCAGCGCATCATACAGCCTGCCCACAATCTCACCGGCAGCAATAGAAACCTGCATCTCCTTTTCGATATGCTCGCTGCCGCTGTCAACAAGAAACTGCAGGCGGTAATAATCCTTCTCCAAATCCTTCAGATAAACCACTTCCGGCTCGCCAAAGGGCTTTTCCATATCATAAATATAAAACTCTGCAAAATTGCAGGTCACAATCCAGCGTGGACGCTTGGAATAAGGCAGCTCCGCCGCATAACGCTTGGCCTGCTGAAACGGCGTCAGCAGGCTGCCGTCCGACTGCTTAATAGGCTGGTTCAGATTTTTGCCCAAGCTCTTCTGCTCAATCAGCACATGCGTGCTTTCGATTGTACCGTCGATAAAGCTTGTATGGTCAAGCATAATCTGGTTTTCAAAGCTGATAAACTGCGCCGGATGCTCCACGCCCAGCACCTCGCCGAGAAGCTGCAGCCAAAACGGCTGGCTTTCGCCCTTTTCATATCCCTTGCCTGTCCAGCTCTGCACAAAGCTTTTCGCCGCCAGGCGCTGCTTGCTGTCCATCATCTATATCACTCCGCTCATAACAAAATATAGCTTTATTATAGCATATCTTGCAGACAAAATAAAAAGCGCACAGCGCCAAACCTTCACAGCTTGTTCGTTGTACGCTTTTCTTTATATATGTTAAAATATTTTTATGGTGCTTCCATAACGGTAGGCGGTTGCCCTCTGACGTGATAAATTCAGTTTCACTGAAAATCCCGCAAGAGGGAGGTGTTACTGATGGATATACTCGAAGTTATTGCTTTGCTGAGCTTATGCATTGCTTGCAGTGAATTAGGTATGGAAATCAACAAGAACGCAAAAAAATAACCGCCCAGCCTCGCAAACTGATGGTTATTTTTCATAACTAAAAGTTTTAAGGGCAACCGTCTATCGGAAGCACCATTTCTATATTTATAATAGCACAAACACAAGCTTTAGGCAAGTTCAGGCAGGCCTACCTGCCAAAGCTGCGCAAATATTTCTTCAACAAAAAAATGAGCCTATTTTTAGGGGTTCATTACAATTTCATGAGGATATTTTTGGGTACTGACAACAATTTCATGAGCCTATTTTGAAGTGTCGACTACAATTTCATGAGGATATTTTAAAAATTGCCAGCTCAATACCGTACACATGCAAAAAACCGTACATCCCCAAAGCATTGTGTGGCAAGGGGTTGTACGGTTTTGTACGGTTTTGTACGCTTTTGTACGGTTTTCAGAGAGCACTGTATTAAGCTTAAGCAGTTCTCTTTTCTGCCAGACGGCGCACCTCTTCCACAGTAAGCTTGCTGTGCTTAGCAGCAAAATCAATACTCATACCATCTGCCAACAAACTCAATGCAACCTCTACACTTTTCTTATGCACTGTCTCTTTAGCTGCCTGCTTAGCTGCTTGTTCAGCTACATTCTGTGCATATAATTCAATGATATCTGTCATTTTTTCTTCGCCCTCCTTGCTACATTTTAAAAACTCCATACGCTCGGCAAATTCTTTATAATGCAGCTTTGCCGGTTCTGTACAATATAAATCCTGCATCAGCCTCCCCAATGCAGTATTGTCACGACAATTACTGTTTACTTGAACCTCTCCCGCTTATAGAAGCGAGATATTCTTGAGAAGTTTGATATATGGGCTAACGCCTGACGGCCTATCCCAAAGGAGTTAGTTGTCAGGATATCCTTATTCTCAAAGGGCTGTCCAAAAGCCCCTTACACAGTCCCTCGAAATCGAAGTTCTGCTTACTTTTACGGAGTATGTTGTATGCTCCATTCACATCCGCGTTAGCAACCCTGCCATCGGCGAACTGGTACAAGCCACGGTGGATACGCTTCCCACTGAACGTGCCAGTATACGGCTGTTCAGGATTATAGACAGGAATTTTGTCCCAATCCAAGCAACTTGCTTGAGAAGTGTAAGATTCTTCCTGTTCGATATATCGCATACCGTAACGCTCGCAAAGTCCTTCCAGTGTTTCACGCAGATTACCAAAACTGATTTGCGTAAACTGCTGGTTGGTTATCCTACCCAGGTCGATACTACGTTTAAAGTCACCGTTATAACCACAAACGACGGTTCCGATACGGTGTTCGATACAGTAGTTGATGATATAGCGGGCAGCCTTGCGAAGGTAGTCCTGTGTACGATTGTTACGTTTTCTTGCTAAGGCATAGAGCCTGTGCGTTTTCTTCTGTCCTTGTTTGTCGGCAATTCCCTGATAATAGGCTTTCTGCTTGTTCCAATACTGGTTGATTGATTTAAGTTTACGCCCGTCCATGATGAACGCCGTCCCGGTGTTGGTCACGCAAGTTGCCAGATTTTCAAGACCGATGTCGATAGCAAGAACATTGTCTGGTGAAACGTCTTGAGGCTCTTTCTCCTGAAGATAGCAATATTGGATTTTGAAGTATCTGCCATTATATACGGGACAGATACGGACTTCCTTGATGTTTTTTTCTTTCAGTCTTGCAGGGAAAGGTATTTTGATTTGCTTATGGCCATGCCGTTTAGAAAATCCTCGACTCATGGGAATCGTCAAGAATCCATCTTTTACGTTTATGGCGTTCGTGGAAAGAATCAGGTTGAACATGCCGCCTTTTTCTCGATAGTGAGGCATTTTGATATCCTTAAATCGATATTCTCCTGATTTTGCCTTCTTTATGAGGTTAAAGAATGACTTGAAACTGCGGTCAGCAACCTTCAAAATCTGCTGAGATACGCCAGCCTGCAACAGACCGTAGTTTTCGTTTTCTTTGCAGACATGGTAATTTTCTTCGTATTTCAAGAACTTCTTCTCTTGGAAATAATATTGCCTGATGTTGTAGAGAGCTACGTTGTAGAGGTTGTTGCTGTATTGGCACATCTCCCGCAGCATTGCATATTCTTCTTTGGAAAGACTTCTGATGACATTTGATTGAGTAAGATACACATTTTTCACCTCCTTTTTATTATATGATCATTATATGGCAAGCAGTGATGATTTTCAAGATGAGTTATAGAGTCTTTATGCTTTTTACGAGCATTGACCCCACTCAAGCACCGCCATTCATCCCCCACCTAAGAGGTGGGAGTCTTCTGGCGGGAAATGATAAAATCTTGCTCTTCTCACAGATGCACCTTCATCGCTTCGCTGCACTTCCACATTAAAATATCTGCCAAATCCATCCTCTGCCAAAATATCCAGCTGTGCGGAATGTCCGTAAATATTCTGAATAAATCTTTGTATCCTTACATTTTTCACTTTGATTTTATCATCTTTCAAAATAACGCGCAACATTATTTGCGCTGCCGACACATTCTCATCCAGCATAAGATTCATAAATTTATTATTCATCATACTTAGTCCTTCTATTACCTGTCTGATAAGCTTATAATTTGTCTGCATCTCAGCAACTCCTTTGTAATTATCTGATTATTCTCTATTTTAAACAGTATAGCATCCATCTCGGCAGAAGTCAACATAATTTTCTGACTATTTAATTGCTATAAAAAAAACTGCCGCCGAACTCGTACCTATTCACAAGTACAAGTCCGACGACAGTTGCATTTTTTATAAGTCTAGCTTATTTTTATAAGGTCTTCAGATATTCCAGGCGCTCGTTAATCGCAGCCTTCTTACCGTTCAGCTCTTCAGCCTTAGCCTTCTCTTTTTCGATAACAGCCTCAGGTGCTTTTGCCAGGAAGCCGGCGTTGCCCAGCTTGCCTTCAACACGGCTCAGCTCCTTGTCGATAGCAGCCAGCTCCTTGTTCAGGCGAGCATTTTCCTTCTCGACATCAATCAGGCCTGCCAGCGGCAGATAAACCTCAATGCCTGCTACAACTGCAGCCATAGCATTTTCCGGTTTAGCAGCATTGTCAGCCAGCACAGTCAGCTCGCTGATAGCGCCCATAAGATGGATGTAGTCGGCGTTAGCCTCAATGCCGTCCTTCAGGTCAGCAGCAGCCAGCATGGTTGCCGGAACCTTCTTTCCGGGCGGTACGTTAACCTCTGCACGCATGTTACGGATAGCCTTGATGCTTTCCATGATAGCGCCCATCAGGCGTTCTGCCTCATCGTCCATCAGAGCTTCATCAGCCTCAGGCCACTTGGAAATCATAATGCTTTCTGCTTCATGCGGCAGGCATTGGTAAATTTCCTCGGTGATGAACGGCATGTACGGATGCAGCAGCTGCATAGCGCTGGTCAGTACGGTTGCCAGAACATGCTGTGCGGTTGCACGTTCTTCAGCGTTTTCTTTATTATACAGACGCGGTTTAGCCAGCTCGATATACCAGTCGCAAACCTCGCCCCAGATGAAGTCGTAAATCATGCGGCCTGCTTCACCCAGCTCAAACTTCTCCAGCATTTCGGTAACGCTCTTGGCGGTATGCTGCAGACGGGACAGAATCCATTTATCTGCCAAGGTATACGGAGCCAGCTTAGCGTTGGCATCGTAGCCTTCCATGTTCATCAGAGCGAAACGGGAAGCGTTCCAGATCTTGTTGGCAAAGTTACGGGTTGCCTCTACGCGCTCCCAGTAGAAGCGCATATCGTTGCCCGGGGTGTTGCCGGTAATCAGCATGAAGCGCAGAGTATCAGCGCCGTATTGGTCAATAACCTCCAGCGGGTCGATGCCGTTGCCCAGGGATTTGGACATCTTGCGGCCCTGGCTGTCGCGAACCAGACCATGGATGAATACCTTGTCGAACGGAATCTCATGCATGAATTCCATACCCATAATCAGCATACGTGCAACCCAGAAGAAGATGATATCGTAACCGGTTACGAGTACGCTTGTCGGATAGAATTGCTTTAAGAGCGGAGTTTTATTCGGCCAGCCCATAGTAGAGAACGGCCACAGAGCGGAGCTGAACCAGGTGTCCAGTGCGTCCTCGTCCTGATGGATATGTGCGCTGCCGCATTTCGGGCAAACAGTCAAATCGGTGCGGCTGGCGCTCATTTCGCCGCAGTCATCGCAGTACCATACAGGAATGCGGTGGCCCCACCAGATCTGACGGGAAATACACCAGTCGCGGATGTTATCCATCCAGCCGGTATAGGTCTTGGTGAAGCGTTCCGGTACGAACTGAGTACGGCCGTCTTCAACGCAGTCCACAGCAGCCTTAACCAAAGGCTCCATCTTAACGAACCATTGGGTGGAAACCTGAGATTCAACAGCATGACCGCAGCGTTGGCAGTGGCCTACAGCATGGGAATGCTCTTCAACCTTAACCAGATAGCCGTCAGCCTTCAGGTCGGCAACGATAGCCTTACGGCATTCCTCACGGGTCATGCCTTCGTATTTGCCTGCTTCTTTAGTCATAATGCCGTCCATGCCGATAACAACGATGCTCGGCAGGTTGTGGCGAATACCCATCTCATAGTCGTTAGGATCATGGGACGGAGTAATTTTTACAGCGCCGGTACCGAATTTGGTATCAACATAACTGTCAGCGATGATAGGAATAATTCTGTCGGTAGTCGGCAGACGCAGGGTTTTGCCAACCAGGTCGCCATAACGCGGGTCCTCCGGATTAACTGCTACTGCAGTATCGCCGGGCAGAGTTTCCGGACGGGTGGTTGCAATCATCAGGCTGCGGCCTTCTTCTTCAACTACAGGGTAGTTGATGTACCAGAGATGTCCCGGGTCATCCTTATGCTCAACTTCGATATCGCTCAGTGCGGTGTTGCAGTTTACACACCAGTTGGTGATGCGGGTGCCTTTGTAAATCAGGCCCTTTTCAAACAGAGTGCAGAAAACCTCACGTACAGCCTTGGAGCAGCCCTCGTCCATGGTGAAGCGCTTACGTTCCCAGTCGCAGGAAACGCCCAGATGCTTCAGCTGGTTGATAATGCGGTCGCCGTATTGCTCCTTCCACTCCCAAACACGTTTCAGGAACTCTTCGCGACCCAGGTCATAACGTGTTTTGCCTTCCTCTTTTTTGATAACCTCTTCAACCTTAATCTGGGTTGCCAGACCTGCATGGTCATAGCCGGGCATCCACAGAGTGTTGTGGCCCATCATGCGGTGCCAGCGGATTAAGATATCCTGCAGGGTGTTATCCAACGCATGGCCCATATGCAGCTGACCGGTGATGTTCGGTGGGGGGATAACAATACTGAAGGCTTCCTTGCCCTCTTCTACTTCGGCATGAAAATAACGATGCTCTTCCCAGAATTTATACCATTTCTTCTCTACGGAAGCAGGATCATAAACCTTAGGGATATTATGCTCTTCACACATAAAAAAATTCCTCCTTAAAATAAACAAGCCCTGTCCTTTACGGACAGGGCGAATAATCGTGGTACCACCTATCTTCCTTATGCTTTTTGCACAAGGCACTCAATGCACGTAACGTGTGCGCACGTTTTTGCCTACTATAATGTTCAGCAAAACAGCTCCCGAGCTACACTCACCTCACCGCCACACAGCTTGCACCAACCGCTGCTTCTCTTTAGTGGCTTTACGGAGATAAGCCTCTCGTTCCTTGCCTGTAGATATTTTGTTATACTCTATATCTTAGCAAGGAAGAGGTGGGATTGTCAAGAGGAGAAAAGGATTTATCGACTTCTTTACATTAATCCTTCGCCATATACTTTACATTAGCCTGATAAAGCTTGTTGACCTTATATGCTTCTATATCGTCCATATTAGTTTCAATTAGCTCGTTGTTATAAAAACGGGCAATCTCATTTGGCTTATGCAAATTGATTATAGTAACACTGTCACCTCTATCAAAAAATGCATATCCTTGAACGATACCCTCAGCAGCATCTGCTAATGCATAAATATCTGCCTTACTGTCCAAAATGTCTGAACCACTCATAAATAATATCCTTCTTATTCAAACTAATATACATCTGAATCTTTTTCAAATCCTTAGCAGGAATCTGCGCATCATTATGCTCCATAATAATCTCATCATCTTTTATCCAAAATTTTGCAGACACCTTTGACGGAGCGCCTTTGCATACATGAACATGAGGCGGTTCGCCATCTTCGCGCGACCAAAAGAAAAAGACATATCCCATAAAATCAAGGAACGCTTTAGGCACTTTTCTGCATCTCCTTCTCTTTCTCCCTCGCCATTTCCCAAATCAAAGGCATATTGTTACGCAAATAACGCTCCTGCATCATGATATCATCCTCTGAAAAGCCAAAGGCCTTGGTATTCGCAATGCACGGAAGCTGCCACTCCGAAAAATCAAAATCAGTAGCATTAGGACGTTCAAAACGAGCTACAATACTTGCAAACCCATCTTTGTTACGTGAAATATTGGAAAAAGTAAGAACAACTTCATTTATAGTGCTGTAATAGTTCGTCATAACAATTACCTCCATTCAAGTATCCTATCTATATATCATTATACCATAGACCTCATACTCTGAGCATTTATTTATATTCCAAAAAGCCGCCACGCTCACGCGCAGCGGCTCACAGCAGTTCACTTACAACACTGCCACATATACTGCTTTTCATCGGCAGTTTGTGAAGATAAGCATTTCATTCTTAGCAAAGACCATAACATCATTTCAAAGTGCAACTCAATCAAAGGATTTTCTCACAACATATGTAGTTTTGCCGTCAGGAATATCCGGATTCTGCTCGAAAATAGAGCATAGTACAGACGTTAATTTATCGGTAGCAGCCTCTGACTGCATATTGATGGTGTAAACCTGATGCTGATAAACCTCCTTACCTTTGGAATTTTTAAACTTTATCTTCTTGTTATGCTTAGGTCCAAGGGCATACAGATAAACAGCATGATATTTTTCATTAGGATTATTTATCTTGGAATCATTGACGAATTTACCATTGTAAGACGGGTGGAATTCAAGCGTAGATGCAAAATCATCAATGTACTTAAGCATTTCCGGCGTAATTTTAGGTGTTTTCGTCACATCCTTAATGTAATTGGGATATCTGTAATATTTTCCGTCCTGAGGTTTTACTACAACATTCTCCACCTTCTTATCGGGCTCAGGCGCAGGCTTCTTGTCCTTGGCATCATCCCCGCAGCCTGCCGCCAACAGCAGCGCTACCAGCAGACCTGCTGTAGCCAGATACTTCAATTGCTTTTTCATAAACTTCGCCTCCTTTTTTTACATCTGCTTAAGCTTTTGCTTTTCTCTACGCTTATTATATGCCAGGGAGCGAAAAAGCGCCCCACCCCAAAACACGTTTTAGGGTAGGACGCTCAAAATTTTTCGTTTTTTTTAGCTAAAAAAGTTATTTTTCAGTGGAAATTGCTTCTTCCGGCAAAAGCTCAGGCAGTTTTGCCCTTCAGCTTGAGCACTACCGCCAGCAGCAGGCTTACTACAAAGCAAGCGCTGAAGAAGTACAGGGTAAAGCTGTAGCTGTGTGTGCGCTCGTAAATTACGGATAAAAGCAGCGGTCCCGCAATACCTGCCAGGCCCCACGCAGTCAGAATACGTCCGTGGATTGCACTCAGCTGCTTGGTGCCGAACAAATCGCTCAGGTACGCCGGCATGCAGGAAAAGCCGCCGCCGTAGCAGGTGATGATAATGAACACCAGCAGCTGGAACATAAAGCTTTCATTTACGCCACCCAAAAGGTAGAAGGCCACAATCTCAATCACGAAAAATGCCAGATACGTATTCGCACGGCCAATATAGTCGGAAACAGTGGACCACACAATACGACCGCCGCCGTTCAGCAGGCCGATGATGCCAACCATAGACGCCGCCGCAATCGGGGACATACCTATAACCTCCTGTGCCATAGGCGAAGCTACAGCCAAAAGACCGATACCGCAGGTGATGTTCGTAAAGAAAATCCACCACAAAGCATAGAACTGCCAGGTGTGCATAGCCTCCTTCACAGTGTACTGCACATGCTCAGGCATCTTTGCCTTAAACTGTCCCTTGCCTGCTGCAGTTTCCTGCTTAGGCGGCTCCAGAGAAAGTGCGGAAGCAGTCATCACTACTGCATAAATGCAGGCCAAAATCACAAAGTTTTCTACCAGGCCGTATTTAGCAATCAAAATCTGCATCAACGGACCTGCAACGAGGCTGGCAAAGCCAAAGCCCATAATCGCCAGGCCGGTTGCGAGACCGCGATTATTGGGGAACCACTTCACCAGTGTAGACACCGGCGTAATATAGCCTGTTCCCAGACCAATACCGCCGATAACGCCGTAAAAAAGATATAACAGCAGCAGTCTGTGCTGCGTCAGTGCATAAGCCGTACCCAGCAAGCCGCTTACGAAAAAGCACATGGATATCAGACCGCTGCGGCGAGGTCCGTATTTTTCAACATACGTTCCCAAAAAGCCTGCGGAAGTACCCAAAAACAAAATCGCCAGCGAAAAGGTCCAGGTAACCTCCTTCAGCGAAAACCCCATAGCCTGCATGATAGGCTTAGTCAGTACGCTCCATGCGTATACGCTGCCAATGCTGATGTGAATGCCGATGGCTGCCAGCACGATCAGCCATCTGTTTTTTGTCTGTTGCATCATGAATACCTCTCTTTATAAGTATTACCTAGTCACCCGGGTTTTCCTTTTGCTCCTTATAAAGAAAAAACGTCTGGGCGATTTTGCCCAGACGGTCGGCGCATACATTCATCTGCCTCCACGTGGTCAATTCCACTCATCCGTCAGGAAGCAGACTGCATTAGGTTATGACTCTATTATACACAAATTTCTGCAATTGTCAACATATAGTGTTTTATTAATATTTTAATACTATATAGTGTAGGGAATTTCCCCTTCCGCCTCACTTCGTTCGGCACCTTCCCCTATGGGGCAGGCAAGAAAGATATACGAGCAATTAATATATCGTGTAAGGAATAGCAATTTTAGCAAATGAGTGCCTGGAAGCACAGGAACAAGGGGACGTACCTTACTGTTACCATCTGACAAATTTTACCGAAGTTCCGTCTTGCTTCCGCACGAAATTTGCGTTATGCCCTAAGGCATAGGAAAATTGCTCCTGACTGAAACGATATTTAATTGCGACACATACGCCCCCTTCCGCCTCCCTTCGTTCGGCACCTTCCCCTATGGGGCAGGCAAGAATGCATAAATAAGCGAACTTTCTTGGTTCCCCCTTGGGGGACAAGGTGAATTGCCCGTAG
>ERZ780125.184-NODE-184-length-26555-cov-2.25675_pt1 | contig 26555 bp, 10 predicted proteins | sample MGYA00433082_ERZ780125 | MGnify/ENA primary metagenome ERZ780125 (study PRJEB29588, sample SAMEA1970465) | human gut metagenome | biome: human gut; feature: human-associated habitat; material: faeces | place: Denmark | collected 2008/2010 ... | reverse complement strand
GCTGATGCTGCCGCCGTTATTTTCTGCTGCTACAGCACCAACACTGTCACCAATATTATTACCGGTGAATACGGAAGAAGCGATGTTGATGTTTTTAACTACCGCGCCACTGCCCAGCTTGCCAAAAATACCGCCTTTAGCCTGCAAGCCGACAATTGTGTGACCATCACCATCAAACGTGCCTGTAAAAGCTGTATTGCCTCTGCCGATAGTGTTATAGGTGCTCTTGCCATCTGCATCCACCAGGCCGCTGGCATCGATATCATTTTTCAGGATAAAATTATAGCTTAAAGCATTTCTATCCTTTAGGTTTTCAGCCACACGCTGCAGGGAATTCAGCTCCTCGGCGTTGCTTATCCAGGCATAAATAATATTGCGGATATTGTCTCCTTTATAAGTAGTACCGGCTGATTCCACATACAGGCTTTTCAGCTTATCTATCAACGTGGTAGTTGGCAGGTCATACTTTGCATAATTCAGATTTCCCTTGATGTCGTCAACAGTATAATTATCATCCCAAATATCGAAGGTGATTTTCATTGGTCGCTTGCCATCTGTCAGCTCACTGTTGTTGTTACCATAAATGCCAGTTTCTGCTGTACTATGTGCGCCAATAAAATCATGCAAAGCCTTCACCTTGTCATTTCCCTTCAGCTCACCGCCGATATTGGAAAGGTCCAAAGTAATATCGTTGACATAAACATCGCCGGAGCCATCAGGAACCTCAGCACCGCTCAGATTAATGCTGCCTGCGATTTTAAGGTCGCTGTCAACCAAAATATTGCCACTGCTGCTGACAGTCAGGTTGCCCTTGGTTTCAATCTTGCCCTTTTTATAGTTACCATAAAGCAGGTTGGCGCTACCGCTCATGTGCGTGCCATCAGCCAGTGTTTTTTCCATGGTGCTGATGGTGATGTTACCGGTTTTGGCAGTTGCAGTCTTCAACCGATAAGCATGCGCCATGCCCTGAGAGGTCATTGCCTTAGTTTTGTCTGACACATTATTCTTATCAGGTGCCTGGGAATCACCATAGCCATAGTTAATACCAGGAACAATAACATCGGTTCTTTCTCCCTCTTTGCCCTTGGTAATCAGCTTGCCATAGACAGTTAAATCAGCGGCGTTGATGTTAATGCCATGCTGAAGCGATTTATCCGGATTAAAATGGGAAAGCGCATTATGGTTACCGGTAGATATAACGCTGCCGCTCAGCTCCAAGGAGCTGTTGGTACTTAACACAACATCACTGCCATAAAGCTTGCTGTCCATACCAAAGCGCAAGCCACCCTGCAGGTTATCCTTGGCGTTGAGCTTCAGCACGCCATCGCTGTAAATTGTGCCGCCAAAAATATGCGTGCTGTTGGTAATTTCTACATTGTTCAGAGTCAGACCAGGTGTATAGTTAAGATTTGTTCCTTTATCAAGCAAGCCAAAAACTGCCAGGGAGCCATTGTTCTTCAGGTCCATATCGCTCCAGTTGAAGCTTAAATCCTTTTTGGTGTTGATAATCGTCAGCAGCGGATCATAGGCCGTGCCATACTGCACACTGGCACCGTCATTATCCTTCATAAACGCCTGCCAGTTGTTGCCATCGCTGAAGTAATTATGCGAGCCTGACAGGAAGGCGTTCAGCATCGGCAGGCTGGCATCATTGCTCATACGCCAGTTATCATCATTTGCTCCTTCTATTTTGCCATCCGTCTGTGTGGAAAATCTAAAGTTACTCCACTTGCTCTTATCTGTTAACTTATCATAGTCAATGATCGTAGCTTTTTTTAGCAGGTGTAGACCGGAAGGAGCTGATGTTAAATCAATATAACCATTATTCTCTTGCGGACGGATGTAATAAACATTTTCAAAATCAACAAAAGTACTATTCGTGCCACGATCAAATGCACCTACTATATCCCCTACAAACCCACCGTCGTCAACATAAATATTACCCATGGTGTAGGCGTTACTTATCTTCAACCTGTTGCTAGTGCCACTGTAATTAAAAGTACCACCCAAAATACCGCCAACTTCGTTGTACTTCACATCACCCTTAAAGGAACGTAAAGAGCCAAGGTTATAAGCATTGCTAATACTTAAAGCAGCATTAGAACCGCTGCTCAGATTGCCGCCGCTCAGGTCTACAGAACCAACAATACCACCTACCTGGCTAGGCGCATAATTCTTGTTATATACCGTAATATTACCGGTATTGAAGACATTTTTCAGATAACCACTGTACCAATAACCGGCAATGCCGCCGACAACATTGAAGCCATTGTAAATATCGCCATTGTTATAGCTTTTTTCAACAATGCCGCTCAGGCGTCCGACAATGCCGCCGACATGGCGTCCAAAAGTACTGTAGCTGCTGTCGCCAATCGTACCCTTGTTATAGGTATCGTAAATGATAACACGTCCAATAGCCATTTCAGTACTTTCACCTAGGATGCCGCCCATATTAATTGGTGTAACACTGTTTGCTGCCGCATCATGGCGTGTTGTCTTAATATCGCCTACATTATAGGAGGCAGCAATACTGCCATTGTAGGCAAAGCCGCCAATGCCGCCGATGTTGGCATAACCCGTAACATTACCTGTATTATAGCTGCTGGAAACTGCCGCGCTGGCATAACCGCTTTTACCGGCATCATCAGTAGCTTTACCCTTGATGATTTCCAGTCGCTTATCATCAGTCAGACGGTTCCCATCGCTATCCGTTTTCTTCGGCATGTCAATTTTACCGACGATGCCGCCAACATTGACAGCCTGTGACGTCCGCTTCGACGTATCTGCCGCAGTATGCACATCGCCACGGTTGCCGCCGGCTTCAATACGCACCGGCACACCGTACAGATAGCCTGCTATGCCGCCAATATTACCAGTAATATAAGTTTCCTTATGGGTGATTTCTTGCGTAAAGCTACCATCCTTTTTGATGCCGCCTGTAGCCAAAATATCGCCGCCGTTGTTAATAGCGTTCAGAATGCGGTAATCCTTTTTATTTTTATTGGTTGCATCTGTGGAACCAAAATAGCCGGCAATACCGCCTACGTTCATAGCACCGCGGATATTGCTTTCTACGTTATTGGCATTGGTGATATTGCTGTCTTCAGCACGGCCGACAATACCGCCGACGTTGCCTGCTGCATAATGGTCGAAGCCGCGAGGATCATTATTGTTATTAGCAGTTTTCTTTACCAACGCGGAGCTTACATCCGCTTTGTTGGTTACATCCTTCAGCTCGCTGCCAGCACTGCTGCCCACAATGCCGCCGACGTTGGCTGCACGTACCTCAGCCTTATGAGTGCCGGGAAGGGCTCCATTATTATTCTGCCAACTATTGCCAGTATAATCAGTATGATAAATATAATAGTCAGTAGTAAAGCCGTTAGCTTTGACAACGCCTTCGTTAGAAGCATTAGCAACGGTAGTATTATTGGAAATACTGCCGACGATACCGCCAACATTATAGCCACCCTCAACAGTATTATAGTTAATCAGCGTATTCTTCGTGCCACCAACAGTCGCATTTTCTGCTTTACCAATCATGCCGCCGATATTATACGAATAGTCGGAGCCATTATCTATACCGGTAATTTTACCAATGTTATAGGAGCCCTTGTACTGGACACGGTTTTCCTCATCATTGGACAGCTTGCCGCCGTTCATATAGCCAACCAAGCCGCCAACGTTGGTAACACCGCTGACATTACCGGTATTAGTCAGGTTCGACAGCTCGCTGCTGCGGCTGTCCGGTTGAACAGAACCAGCAGCATCAGCAAAATTATAGTTAAGCTTACGATTACCCTCAGCATAACCGATGATACCACCGACATTGTTTTTACCGCTGACCTTCAGCGTACTGTTGACGCCCTTGACCGTGGTGTTCACCGCATGACCGATAAAGGCACCGGTATTATCGCCGCCCAGTATAGATACGCCGTCATTACCGGCAATCAGCGTTACATTGCCCATGATGGCGCCGTCAGTAAAGCCAAAAAGGCCTGTGGCAGCGTATTTATTATCACTGTTATTTATGCTCAGGCCAAAGATAGAATTATCAAGACCATCAAACTTGCCCTTGAAGGCATTTTCCTTCGTAGTGCCAATAGGAGTCTGGTTACTGCCCGTCAGGTCAATGGAATAGCGCAGGGCATAATGGTCCCCCATGCCCCAACCTGTCTCTTGGCCTATTTTTTCTAATTCCTTGCCGTCCTTAATCCAACGGTAGGTAAAAAATTCCGTAACGGACTGGTTCGGTGCATCAGGATTGCCGGCTTGAACCGTGCCTTGCCATCTATCTCCGGTACCATTATCAGCAAACTCAATATATTTGCCCCATTCTTGGGCATTTTTCGGCGTACTGCTGCCAAGTACAACATCATATTTGCGGTTATCGTTAAAACTCTTGCCATCATAAGGCTGACTGACAATAGTCAAGGCATCAGTCTTGGTGGTATCAAGTCCGCTGAGGCGGTCCATATCAATAACTACACGTTCGCCCTCAAAGACCAGCTTATTGGCGTTGATATAGCCCAGGCTCATCAGCTCGGCGTTGGTCATCGCCTTGTTCTGCTTCAGCGCCTTGGCGATATCAGTATTTTCGTTCCAGGTGTTGATATTATCTATTTTTTTGTTGGCAATATGCAGGCTACCGACATTAATTTCCGCACTGTTGCCAATCTGCACGCCGTTGGGGTTAACAAGATAGATATTGCCGCCCTGCTTATCACCGACATAGGAATTCAGCTTGCCGTAAATCTGCGAGCTTTCGCTGCCGGTAACATAGTTCAGCATATTAAAGTTATCGTGGTCACCACGGATAGTTACGGTAGCATTGGCACCGATAGAAAAGCTGTCCCAGGTGACAATGGCATTTTGCGTCGTCTGGTGCAAATTCATCTGGTTGCCCTGTGCTTTAAAACCACCTTCAATAGTACCGGCAATTAAGTGTCCATTACCGGGAAGCATGTTGTTGGCAACAACGCTGTTGCCTGCTGCGCTGGCAACCCATGGCACCGAAAGCACAGAAAGCATTACAAGGCTGGCCAGACGCGTATTTAAACGTTTATTTAGACTATCCTTTTGTTTCATTTTTTTCTCCCTTCATTTAAGCTGCATATTCAATTATCAATTTATTTTATAAGCCTGCTTTTCCGCACCTTCTCCCTTAGGCACGGAAAAGCACCAGGCAAGATTACTTAAAACATTTTGTAAAGCTGGAACCACATATGGCCGCTATGGTCACGCGGTTCAACCCTATCTCTTTGCGCATTGATTTTGCGGGCATAATCCAATTGAGCATGCCAGGAATTATCCAAATTATAGCGCAGGCCCACGCCCCAACCAGAAAGATGCTGGATAAGAGCAGCATTATGCGATTTTACTGCGCCTGTATCAATAAAGGCTGCAGCCTCCAATCCCTTGATGCCCGTCTGACGGCGAACCTCGGCAGTAGCAGTAAAGCCAATATCGCCGCTGCCATCGCTGGCACCGTAGGCACGCACGCCGTTCATACCGCCCAGGTAGAACATTTCGCTGCCGTCCAGGTTGCGGTTGGCAATTTGGCCACTGAGCTGTACGCGGTAGTTCGTTTTACCATCATAAATAACGTGCAACAGGTCACTTGTCAGCTTATGGTAGTCGCCCTCCAAGGATTTACCACCACCGCTCAAATTACCATACCAGTAAATCAGGCTGTACTGGCTGAAGCGGTTCGGCAGATACTGGCTGCCGCTGATGCCTGCATGGTAAACATTGGCCATTTTCTCAGTGGTCAGCTCTATTCCTGCCAAGCCTGCAGCCTTCAACTGCAGTCTATCCTTAATCTTACGGTGATCATAGCCATAAATCGCCGTCACGCGGTTCATGCGGTCGCGGTATACAGGCGTCAGACCGTAGAAGCTGAAGCCACGCGACTGACCGAGAGAATTATAGAAGCTGTTGGTATTGAGGTCGTAGCTGCTCTGGCTCCACCCAATGCCCCAACGCGTGCCGTCGCGTCCGACAGGTGCTTCATAGCGTGCACCATAGTTTTTTGTATCATGGTTGGTGAGCATGCCATTCAAAATGATTTTGTCACCCTGATGACCGGGGTTATTGATTTCGGTATTAAAGCCGTAGCGATAACGTCCGCTGTAGTAGCCACCGGCATTATCAGTAAATACGTAGTTGTTCCAGACGGGACGACGCAGCACCTGCACCTTTACCTTCGTGGTGCCAGGCTTGCTACCCGGAGCTAAAATCGCTCTGGCAACAACACCCGGCAAATCGTTGATGTTGTTCATCGTCATTTCCAGCGGCTTATCCATGATATAAGCACCGCTTTGCAGATTCTTATGAATATAACCGGCCAGCACTCTGTCAGCTACGTCCGATTCATTGCTGATAATCTCAATATCATCGTACTTGGCAACGTAAACTGCAATTTCCAGCTCGCCCTGCTTTACCTCCTGCGGCGGCACAATAGCCTGCGCTACAGTATAGCCGCAGGTGCGCGCATATTCATTAATTCTGCTGATGAGCTGCTGCAGCTCTGCCATCTGCAGGCTGCGTCCTTCATACTCTTTGCAGATAGCTGCCAGCTTGCCGTTCTTATCAGGCAGCGTGAAGCCTGTCAGTTTAACCTTGGAAACAAAAAACGCCGGATTAGCCTCCGTGCCTGTATTGCCAGGCTTATAAACCTCGCCGGCTTCCTGCATGCCTTCCACCTGTTGCTCCTGTTGACCTGTTCTGTTGTAAGGATGTGTCGTTACAGCCTCCTTATCAAAGGTAGGTATGGGGTTTGCAGCTAATGCCGTTGTGCTCATCAGTGAGCACATAACAGCTGCTGCCATCAGCTTTTTGTTCATCGCATTCAGCTCCATTCTCTTAATTTTCTCCAAAAAGCACACCACTTGAATTAATCATATATAAATACTTAATTGTTCACGCGCAACATTTATTTATGGTATGAAATATTCTTCATAAAGGAAGCAGCAGTACCTGCAGACAGTAAACTGAAATAGCAGGTAATTTTTCGCACAAAACTCCCGATTGAAATCAGTCAACGTAAACACTATCGACTGAAATATATAATATTATCGCAACTGCTATACACTTACATCACAGAAAGTGTGAACAACGAGTATCTTTTTCGCACTCGATTATTTTACTCTTTATTAATATTATCGTCAACTGCCTTTTTTTAAGCTTCAGAAAACATTTTTCTTGATGTTTTTGCAAATATTTTAACTTTAGCAAAAACCTGCATCAATTTATATTGCAATTCATAAATACTCACTTTATAAGGCTCATTGTTTCCAGATAAGTTTTATCCATAAATATTTTTTCTAAAATATATGCGATTAGGAATACACTTACTTTTATAAATTACCTATCTTATTAATAGCAATTATAGCACTATGTCCCCCCCAGTCAAACCCTTATCCATGAACGCGCTACATTCGGCGTAAAAATTTTCATTAACTCTTAAATACGTTACATTTAGTTGAAGAGATTTTAACAGTTAAGATTCAGATATGTATAGGTAAAAGAATAGCTCTTTGGCAAAAATTACATAGCATCCTCCTCATCCGCAGAGAACGCTTCGCTTTATAGCAAACAACACACAATAGCAGCAGGCAATAAGCACCGCAACAAAAAAACAATCCGTCTGACGAGCAGCGTTTCTAAAACATACTCTCTATACCATTATATCTAAAAATGTTATAATAAAGGAAAGTGATAATGAGAGGAGGTTGTACTCCATGCAAAATAAATTACCTTTGCCTATCGGCGCATCAGATTACAAAAAAGTCAGCCAGGATTACTACTATGTTGACAAAACACTACTTATAAAGGATATTCTTGACGAGCAAGCGAAAGTTACACTTTTCACCCGTCCGCGCCGCTTCGGTAAAACTCTAAACATGGATATGCTGCGTACCTTTTTTGAAAAAGCCAAAGATGATACAAGCAAGTATTTTATTAACAAAAACATTTGGCAGACAGGCGAAAAATATACACAGCATCAAGGACAGTATCCTGTTATTTTCTTAAGCTTTAAGGATGCGAATAAAAATAAATGGCCAGACTTATATGCGAGGCTGAAAGAAACGATAAAAGATGAATTTATGCGTCATTCGGAACTAAAATACAGCAAAAATTTATCTAACCCTGATTTCTACGAAAAAATTACCAGCGGTCTGGGTACGAAAACAGATTATGCCACCAGTCTGCTCCGCCTTTCGCAAATGCTGCATGAGCATTATGCCAAAGCACCTATAATCATTATTGATGAGTATGACACGCCTATCCAGGCAGGTTATATTCACGGTTTTTATGATGCAACAATACAATTCACACGCGACCTGCTCTCCTCTGTTCTGAAAGACAATCAGCACATTTCCTTCGGCTTTTTGACAGGTATTTTACGCGTTGCTAAGGAAAGTATTTTTAGCGGTCTTAACAATGTAAATGTTAACTCACTCTTAGATAAACGCTATAGTGATTTTTTTGGCTTCACCGATACTGAAGTAAATACTATGGCTGCATACTATCAAGCGACTGATAAAATACCAGAAATCAAAGAATGGTATGATGGTTACAGGTTCGGTAATACGGAGATTTACAATCCCTGGTCTGTTCTTAAATATTTCAACAATTTTTGTGAAGCAGAACCATATTGGGTACAGACATCTGAAAACTCTACTATCCGTGAGATTATCAGCGGTCTTGATAACAGCACCTGCGAAAATCTTCGGGCTTTGTTAAATGGCTCTGCCGTAGAATCTATAGTTGATACGAACATCATCTATCCAAAACTAAAAGAGCAACAAACTAATATTTTTGGCTTTCTGTTAATGACAGGCTATTTGAAATCTATAAAAACCACAAGAGCCAACGGCATCTGTCTATGTGAGCTCAGTATTCCCAATAAAGAAATTAAAAGCGTTTACAGTCAGGAGATTGTCGCTCTGTTAGCAGACAAAATTGACAGTACAGCGATTAATTTACTCCAGCAATATCTCATAACTAAAAATGGGCCAGCATTGCAAAACGTGCTGAAAAAATTTCTTTTAGAAACTGTCAGCTACTATGACACGCTTAAAGAAAACTATTACCAGGGCCTACTTTTAGGTATGACAGGATTATTCACTAACACCTATTACATCAGCTCTAACCGTGAAAGTGGTGAGGGCAGATATGATATTCAGCTCCTACCTAAAAATATAGATATGCCAGGTATAATCATTGAAATAAAAGCAACAGCTGACTCTTCGGATGCAGGTTTAAAAAAATTAGCAGCAGAAGCCTTAACACAAATTGAAGATAAAAAATATGATACAGAGCTGCGCAAGCAAAACATAAAAACTATTTACAAATACGGTATTGCCTTCAGCGGCAAGAAAGTAGAAATCATAACAAATTAAGTAATCTAGTAGTAGGGGGTGCCTCCCCCCTACTCTCACACCACCGCTTATGCGATTCCGCAAGCGACGGTTCGCTTGTTCAGAGATGTGCCCATGCTAGGCGCGTAAAAAAAAATCGTGAGCAATGATAAACTCAAAGCTCACGACTTTTTAATTACACACTATAAAATTACAAATTCACAGCCTCATCAGAAGCTCCAACGAACACCTGCATTCCACTGCCACGGGGTAGCAACGTTACCGCCAAAGGTCTTTTCTACGTCAAAGTACAGATGAGTTGCATCGCTCAGGTTGAGGTTGGTGCCTACGCCAACTTCCCACCAGCCGCCGCCAAGATCCTGCTCAAAGCTTGTAGCACCGGCACCGCTCATAGTCGCTTTGGTTTCGCCGTCGAAGTCATACAGATAGGAAGCACGTACATATACATTGCCTTGCTTAATGTCCTTGCCTAAGGAGAAGCCAAGACGACCAACAAGGCTGTCTACGCTATCCTGATGCACTCTTGCACCCTTGCTGGTGAGGTAATCTACGCTGCCAACAGTGCCATAGGTGAGTTCCACCTGAGGCTCAATCCAGAAGCCGTTATCCTTAGTAAAGCGTTTGCCATATTCTGCGCTCAGGCTGTAGCCATTAGTTTCATAGCTTGCATCGCCTACGCCTGCACCGATAGTGCTATAATCGTTATCCATGCGTGCATATTTAGCAATCAAATCAACGAAGCTGCCATTGTCGCTCAGATAAGAACCGTAAATTGCCAGACCTGTGTGCTTGTTTTCACCAGTGCCTCTTGCAAAGGTGCTGGTGCCTTCTGTACGTGTCAGCGCAACGCCCACGGTCCAGTTCGGGTTAGTGCTGAGTTTTTCATCATAACCAACCTGATAATAATTGTATTGGTTCTTCACATTCTGCGCACCATATTTGCTTTCGCCACGTGCCATTCTTGCCCATGCACCATGCTCGCCCTTGCTGTCGCGCAGCTCGCCCAGGCGCTTGTTCATATCGTTGTTTTCCTGACGCCAGGTCATGAGGGAGATATTTGCCATGTCGCTGATGGCGCGGTTAGTAGTGTTTTCAACAGTCTTTACAGTGTTAGCTACTACTTTACCATTACTATCAACCTCAGCGGAATAACCACCAATAATATCATTGGCATCAGATGTTACTCTATCAGCAGCAGACTTGCCATTGCTCTTCACAACGTCAGCCAATTTCTGCAAATCAGCATTGCCGCTGGCAATTGCATCGGTTACTTCCTTAGTGCCGTTGACGGTAAGGCTTGTATCAGCAGCTTTATTTTCAATGCTAAGCTTATTGCTAACACTATCAGTATTAATAGTACCGCCATTACCTTTAAGGTTTTCAATATTAACAGCATCATCGCCAGCTAAATTGCTACTTTCTAAGTTGATAATGCCATTATTCAGCGCAAGATTGTTGATAGCAATGTTATTCATGCCATTAGTTTCATTATTTTGGCTCTTAATAGTTGTAGGATTCCATTGTGCACCATTTGCTACATTCAAGTTCATGTGGGAAACCGTCAGTTTGGCTTCATCAGGTTTACCGCTAGCACTATTCCATTCTGCTTTAGTATTGCCAGTCCAAGAAGATCCTTCGCCATTTAAGTTAACGTTGACATTGGAATCTATTCCCGTACCACTGGAGTCCCCATCGTAGTTAAATACGATATCACCGTTCAGTTGCGTAGTGTGTTGGCCATCGGTATTAATATTTACATCAGAATTACCACGTGTCAAAATAGCATTCTTACCGTTAGTCACCAAATTACTGTTTACATTCAGTACGCTATGGCTCATAGCAGAAAGGGCGGTAACAGCATTAATAGTGGTATTTTCGGTATTAACATTAACAGTGGCACGATTAGTTTCGTCCGTCATATCGTTATTTTGAACGTGAATACCTGTAGAATACTTGCTGCCATCTACATAAATTACCGCATTTTGCCCATTCAGAGCAACAGAACCATGCTCAATAGCTATAATGCCAGCAGCATCTTCGCCCTTGGCAGAAATCTGGATATCAGAACCGGCATTACCTACAATAATCTCATTTTGGTCCTGTGCATACAAGCCACGAGCCTTCGGCCCGCCTTCTGCGGCTACATTGATTTTCGCACCCTGGATATTAACCTGACTGGCTGCTGCCGTGCTTGCTGAAGTTGACGCAGTTGCTACAACGACACCCATAGCATTCCCTTCACTGCTACTGGAAATATGCACTTCAGAATTTGCATCTTTGCCAAGTGTAATGTGGGAGCCGCAATTGCCATAAACGGCATATGCATTCTCCTTCGCTTTATCTGTATTAACTACTATTTTATTCGCATCAACTATAATATTAGACTTGTCTGCATAAATTGCAGAGCTGCCGATCTTGCCATTTAAACCATTTTTTCCGCCGACAGTACTGATTTCCGCCGTATTACCTGCAATCGATACATTCGAACCTGTCTCTGAATAGACTCCGTAAACAGGAGCATCAGTTCCTTGCGCCTGAATTTTTACGTCATTCCCGGCCAGGTTCACCTTGGCAGAGGCAGCAGAACTATACACAGCAATTGCTCCGCTACCACCAACATCTATCAGCAAATTATCTTTAGACGTCAGCTGCACCTTGGCTTCCTCACCAGTTGCTTGCATACCATATGTTTTTGCATTTGAATTGACAACTAGGCAAATATCTTTTGCGTTCCCGATTATTTCTGAATTCTTTTTAGCATAAATTCCATCTGTACCTGTCATCTCAAGTAATTCCGTGGACTCATCCCCCAAAGTAACACTAGCTTTGGGAAGACTTTCAGCTTTTTTATAATTTGAATTAGCTTCAATAACCTTTCCTGAAGACTTAAGCTCGATTTGTTTTCCTTTGACTATCAGCTGTGCCGGCCTATTCACATTAGAATAACTATTGTCAATCTTAATCAATAAGCTTTTGCTTTCGTTGGCTATCTTTACTTTATTGCCTGTAATTTCCGCACTACTTCCGGTCTTTAACACAATTCCATTAGTCTTTCCAATAATGTTAACATCGCTAGTATTAGAAGTGCCAATGGTTAATACAGCCCATTTTTGTCCCTGAATGCCTGTCAGATTGGCAGTAATATTCACACTGTCAGTGGTCAGTGAAATTTTTGATTCCTTGGATTGCTTATAATCACCTTGCGCATTTAAACCGTAGTCAAAACCATCAATCTTTCCATCTGTATAAGTGAGATTAGCATTAATATTATCTTCAACACCAGCATTAACGCCATATGTCGCCGCCAGCGCACTGCCGCTCACACCAACAACACCTGCCGCCAAAAGACCGCACAAAATTTTTCTTGCCAAAGCCTTATTACTCTTCATCGTTAATCCCAACCTTTCACAAAAATTTTTACACTAACAACTCCAAGTAAGATTCACTGCTTACGCCGTGAAGCTTTATCTATTACAGCAATCGCCGTAACGAACAAAAACTTTTAAAATATTTATCACAAGGTTTTAAAACAAGTTTCAGTAGGAATACACTTACTTTTATAAATTACCTATCTTCTTAATAGCAATTATAGCATCGCGTCCCCCCCCAGTCAAACTCTTATCCAGGAACACGCTACAATCGATGTAAAAATTCTTTTTATAGTCTTAAATCCGTTACATTTATTACATTTAATTGAAGAGCTTTAATAGTTAAGGTTTAGATGGGTACAAGAAAATTTTAAAAAAGTTGTATCTTTGGTAATTTCTGCGCAAAAAAACGCAACGGACACAATATCCGTTGCGTATTTTTCTTCACTATAGATTAACTGAAATAGTATATATAACGGCTACTTTATACAAGCTTAAAACGTCCAGAACATACCGGCATTCCACTGCCAGTTCTTACGCAGGCTACCTCCGGTAGAACGTTCTACGTCTGCATAAAGGTGGTTGTTCTTGCCAGTCATGCAGGCAAAGCCCAAGCCGTATTCGAACCAGGTGTCATGGTCATGGTTATCAATACGCAGGCTGTCATTGCCGTTAGTCAAGGTTACACCGTAATTACCGGCAAATTGATGCAGCCAGTTGGCCTTCAGGTAAACAGTGTTATTTTCGTCCATGTCATACATAAAGTTGCAGCCGATACGTCCCAAAACGCTGTTGGGATCGCTTTGGCTTACGTGGATGCCATTGCTGGTGGTATATCTTGCACCACCCAAATAACCCAAGGTAAGCTGTGCCTGCGGCTCAATAGACCAATGCTCGTCAATATATTTATTGCGACCATATTTCGCACTCAGGCTGATACCAGTGTTGTCAAAAGCACCGGTAATCTTCTTACCTTCGGTATCAAACACAGTGAAGTCGCTATCTGCATTATAAATCTTAAACCCTAAGTCCAGATAATGACCTTTTTTGTGCAGGTCTGTGCTGTAGAAGCCAATAGATTTGGCTTTCAGCTTGCCACTGCCACGGTTGAAGCTGTTCTTACCGTCATTGTAGGAAAAAGCTACGCCCTGATACCGCTTCAGCTTTTCGTTTTCCTTAACGACATCGTCATAGCCAAGCTGGTACATGGTGTGGCGGTCGCTGAAGCCATCGCCGCTGTATTTGCCACTTTTGACACGCATCCAAACACCTTCCTCATTATTGGTTTCGTAGCGCAGGTCGCCCATGCGCTGCATAAACTTGTCGTCCTCCACCCAGTTGGCGAAAGCCAGTCTTTGGGTTGCATCAACAGCATCTACGCTGGTGGTCGGTTTGGAGGGGATGAATTCTACTTTTTTCAAGTACCAATCCTTAGTGTAACCGTCGGTAGCACTGTCTTGCATATCTAAAGTGTACTTGTTCCAATACAAGGAGCCTTCCTTATCGTTGGCAAAGAACTTGCCCTGTTCGTCCTTTACGCTTACAAGAACCGTACCGGCAGCGCCGTCAGTATTGCCATCTGCATTAACGTTGTTGAGCGTAATGTAATGGTTGCCGGTGTGGGTGCCTGCGATGTACAGACGGTCGCTGTTGTTGGTATTAGTGCTTGCGTCGATGTCCATGTTAAAAGTGCTTTTATCACCTTTTAAAGTGCCGATGAACAAGCCTTTGAACTTATCATCCTGCATATCAACCTTCGCCTTGCTTGTATCGAGAACTTGAATGGTGGAATCGTAGTCAAAATCATTCCAGACGCTGGCGTCATTAAGTGTTAAATGGATACCCTTGTTGCCGGCATCTCTCGTAGTTACATCTTGCCAATGTGCATCGGTTGTGTTACCGGTGAAGCTAGAACCTGCATTGTTAACAAAAGCTGCGATATAACCATTGTTTTTATTGATAATATTGCCCTCGAGCTCTGTTTGCAAAGTACTAGAATTATTACCAATGATAACTTTGGAATTATCGTTATCAATAACGCTATCACCTTTCAGAGTCAGCTTTTGGATAGCTTGTAAATTAACATTGCTGTTATTAGCTGAAGCTATAACAACAGCTGGTTCGTCATCTGCAACTGTTTCTATGTTTATGATAGATGAACTCAATGTAGCATTTCCGTGATTTGTATCTATTCCAATATTGAATCCATTTAGATCAATACCATCTGAAGCAGTCAGATTAATTTTGGGAATTTTAGTTAGCGAATCATTAATATTAAAAGCAACTAAGCCTTCAGCACCTTTAGCATTTGTTTGATTAGTTAAATTGATTTTACCTGCATTTATTTGTACATCAGATTTCTCATCTTCTGCAAGAGCTAAGATTGCTTGACCACTAGAATCCATAACAAAGTTATTTTTTATAGTAATCTTGGCATCAGCATCGACAGCATATATTCCGTTGTAAAACGCTGTATTAGCTGTAAGATTATTGGCTTTAATATTTAAAGCTCCACCGTTTAATTCCATATTGACAGAATACTCATCAGGTGTTACATCTTTAGCGTAAAATGTTATGTTATTAGCATCTATGATGAACTTAGACTTATAGTCACCATAAATTATATCGGTTGAAGAATAAGTTCCTAAAGAGATATCAGCATTCGCAGCATTTATACGAAGTGTGTTGAAATCATGAATGTTTATACCACCATTACCACCAATAGCATTAAACTCTGCATTATCCGCAACATTGATAGTAATATCTTGAGGATCAGATACCAAATGACCATCAAGAACAATTGCTTCTAAATAATCAGCTTTTTCGTCAACTGTAAGGCCTTTATTGAAGGTAAATTCTCTTGTTGTTGCACCTTCAAACTGATTAGATCCCATTTGCCAAGACATATCAAGGACAAGCTTATCATCATAAGTTGCACTATGAACAGGCCTGTTATCAGCATAAGCGCTACTTGCGCAAGCACAAGTAATACTCATAGCTATCATAGCCAAAAGGCTTTTTTTATGGCTTTTAAATGATTTCATATCAAGTTTCTCCCTAAATAATATTAAAATAAACTTTTTATACGTTATAACCATTAGAAATTATAGCACTCCTGTACCCCCCCGCAAGACATGGTGAAATGTGGATAATCATAAATTCTATAAGCAAAGTATTTTTTAACAACATCAATATTTATAGTTTGAAAACTTTGTCATCATTTTATAATATATATTTCTACTAGTTACAGCCACCGTAAAATTTTCATCTTCAGTTTTATAAATAACAGATTTGTTTTTTTTAATTACTTTATTATTTTATCTATATCTCCATCATCCACATAAAATCAAAAAGGACCGCCCCCACAGGCGATACATCATCGCCAGGGACAGTCCTTTTGAACTTCACTTAATTATTATTTCCGTTTTAAATTTCCAGCTTCTTCAGCAGGAACTCTTCTTCATCCTCAGACAGGCTTTCACCATCAAGCATTTTGTAGGCAACGCCAGCAGCCTTGGCCAGACGCATCATAACCTCCGTGCTGTAGTTGCGGTTGAGATTTGCCAAAGTCTGTCTTGCCAGCTCCATAGAAGCAGCAGACACAGTATTGCCACCAAAACGCTGGTCGCAGGCATAGGCCAGGGCAATCAGGCAGCAGACAATCTCGCTGCTGTAGTTTACATCAAGAACAGTGCGGTTGTTGATAATGAAGCAAAGGTCTTTCACTGCCTGGTCCACATCAAGGCCTGCCGCTCTGCCGCCATCCTCCAGGCGCAGCGCCATGCCCAGGGCATGTGCTGTAACCTGCAGGTTACACTTGTTGCTTTCGCAGTAAGCATCACGCTGGAATACCTCTTGCACAAAGCTGCCAGCAACGCGGCTCTTGCCCAATGCGTACAAGCTTGCTGTATAATAACGGTTTTCAGCTGCCAGTGGCTGCACTTTGGCAACCTGTTCCTTGCTGCCGCAGCAGCCAAGGGTATAGATGGCCTGAATGTTAACATTAATTTTAGGGCCATAGTATGGAAAGCCCTGCAGTACACCCTGCAGCTGGTTCAAACACTCTCTTGCCAAGCTTTGGCGCTGCTGCTCGGTCCAATAAGCAACATGCTTGCGGGCGATGGTGAAAAGACGCAGGCGCAGCTCATCGTTATTGGTATAGCACAGCATCTCCAGCAGCGGTCTGGCAAATTCTGCCTTATTACCGGCAGCAGCAATACTGCTGGTGCGCTGGCTAAGCTTGTTGATGACATCCTTCTGCGCATTTCCCTTGGCAGTATACTTGCGGTCACACAAGGTCTGCAGGCCATGCAGCTCATTATGCACGTTCAGCTTAGTACCGGCAGGTGGGTTGAATTTCAGCTTAGTAGCAGGTGCATCAGGATTATCGCCGCCAATAACGATTTCAGCGGTTTTCTGCTCCAGAATCTGGTGCATATCCACGTCACTGCTCAAAAGCATCTCCATGCTCAGCACCTTGTTGCTGCCCATGAGCACACGAATCGCAACGTAAGCACCATCCTTATAACCATGCTTCAGCTTCAGATGACCATTGCCGATGGTCTGGTAAGTGTCGCCAAAGGTACGTCTTTTAATAGGGATGGCAATCTCTGCCTTGTCCGGCAGCAGCTGGAAGCCTTTGATATAGTCGGACTGGTACGGCAGATCCGTACCACCGGTAACAAGCTCTTGTACAGCACCATCGCGCATACCAAGATACAGGCTGTCATTGAGAATATTTTTGCCCCATTCAATTGCAGCACGCTGTTGTGCGGCTGCGGCAGCAGCCTTCGGAGCTGCAGCCTTGCCGGGCAAGGGCTGCAGGGCAGGCGCGTCTGCGCCTACCATGCGCATATCCTCCTGCATTTGTTGCGCATATTTGTGCAGGTAATAATGATATACTGCTGCACCTCTTGCTACAGCCTGGTCAGGGTCCAGCGCCACAATCGGCTCCAAACCGAAGAATTCGCGCAGACGGTTGATAACCATATAGAATTTGCTCATGCCGCCATTGACGATAACTGCATCTACCTTTACCTCACCGGCCAGCTTGGCAGCACTTTTTTGTAAAACGTCAAGAATAGGATAGATAATATTCTTGGTGTCCTGCAGGCTGTCTATCTTATTATAGTCAGCAAATTGCAGGCTTTGGCCCATAAAAGGCTGCAGGATTTTTTCTACGTCCTCCTGAGTGAAGCTGTCATCATAGGCATAGCCAATGCCGCCCATGTTGCCGCCTACGAAAAATTCTTCGGCATCCTCCTCATCATCCCAGCCAAAACTGTCATCGGCAGCATAGCTGCTTTCTGCCTGACGGCGTTCGCTCAGCTCCAGCTTCAGCTCCTCCGCATAGTTCAGCAGCTGAGGCATAATCGCCTTTTTTTCCTGCTGCAGCTTGCGCACAACCATAGGACTAGTAGAATACTGTTTTTGGTAATGCTCAAACATTACATCAGCAATGGCCTGATCAAAGTCATCGCCGCCTAAAAGAGTGTATCTGTTGGTAGCAATTTCATCTACCTTTAAAACGTCGGGACAGTCCTCACGACGTTTAATCTTATGCATCGTAATATCCAGGGTGCCGCCACCCAGGTCAAACACCAGCACGTTCTTTTCGCTGTTGAGGTCAATAATATGATTGGAAATCTCACCATTTTGTACCTGGTTAATCAAATCATAGATAACGGCATTCGGCTCAGAAAGCAGCACTGGTCTTTCGCTGCCATCCTTATTGGTAACCTGAATACCGGCTAACGCGGCAGCATCGCGTGTTGCCTGGCACATTACGGAGTCAAAGTTAGCAGGTACGGTGATTACCGCATCCTTAATCTCCGTGCGATAAATTTTGCTGGCCTCCCGCAGCATGTGCTGCAGGATACGTGCCGAAACCTGCGCCGGAGTTTTGTCCATAATCTCATCAGCCAAGCCTTCGGCATGCGCACTTCCCATCTGGCTTTTAATAGATTTTGCTACCAGATGCGGGCGCAGCGCATACTGGTTTTTGGCAAAATCGCCTACCAGCGGCTCATAGCCATGTTCCTCACGGTAATACACGCAGGACGGCAGCAGCGGCTTCTTCTGCGTGTTCAGGCGTTCCTTGCCTGCTGCGCTGTTGTAAACATCTACAGCACGCGGCAGATCTACTACCTTGCTGACGATATCGCCATTAGCCTTAAGATTAACTGTAGCCAAAACAGAGTTGGTGGTTCCCAGGTCAATGCCTACGCATAAATCATTGTGTTCTTCATTATTAATCAACATTATCTACAACCTCCTTAACCTTCGGACGAGAAATTTGTACCTGTTTTTCACTATAAATCCAACCAGGAGAAATTACCTTAACCTGCTTTTCTTCCTCAGCACAGGTAAAAGGAGTTCCCTCGTAGTTCCAGAATTCAACATCGCCAGCCTTTACAATGCGCAGCGATTCAGGCTTCAGCATGGGATTAATGTGGCTGTCACGCAAAAATTGTACCAGCTTGCGCACCATAATCAGCAAACCATTGATTTCCAGCGGCAGCACATAACCACTCTTTTTCACGGCATCAATACCCTTGCGCAGCATCAGCAGCTCGTCCAAAATACAGCCATATTTATCAGAATTGAGTTTACCGAAGAACTCTGTCATTTCCTGCAGCTTAACAGCCTCCAGGCGTTCGTCAAATTCACTTTGCAGGTCTCTGAGCAGCATATCGGATTGCTCCAGCGCGCTTTCAAGACTTGCCAGCTTTTGCAGCAAACGCTCCTGCTCCGGGCTGTGAACTTTTTTCACATTATTATTGGTGGCTGGTGCACTGCTATGATGCTTATTGAAGCCATAGGCATAAGTAATAGCATTTTCTATATCAAAAAGCAGATATTTGCACAATGTATTGCCAAAGCTGGTAATCAGCTGCTGGTCCTTTTCCTGCTGCAGTTGCTTAATATTGTGGAAAATTACAGCCAGCAGAATTTTATAGTAATGCTTAGGCTTTTTTTCCATGAATTTTTCCCGGGTGCTGCGATACAGCTCATAAGCCTGCTGGTCACCGTTCATGCTTTTTTCCAACATGATGGCAACGCCGGTAGCATTTTCAAAAACCTCCAGGCGTTTTTCTTCGGTGTTAATCTTGAAGTCGCGATAGATTCTGATCATATCGTCAACACTGCAGCTGCAGTCATAATTATTTTGCACGAAATCTGCACAGGCAGCAGGCGACATATGAAGATTGGCACACAGAGCCTGCAAGGTCAGATTTTCCAACACAATATCCTCCGAAATTTTTTCGAAACGCCCGGCCTTTTGCTGCACCTTCCGATGAATCTCCTTTAAAATTTCCTGTACCTTAGTACTTTTTGTTTCCAGCATTATGCTACCTCCTAATTCTTAAATTGTATAAATGTCGCCTTCCTCAGGAAAAACTACCTGAGTACGGCATTGGGCATCACGCATGAGCTCCTGCTCCACGGTGTGACCATAATAGCCCTCGGCACAATGCACCAGATAGGCCTGACGCGGGTTCAGCCTGCGAATGAAGCTGAGCATTTCCCCGTAATCCTCATGCAGCGTATAGGCATTGCCAAAAATACGATAACGCCAGCTTACCTGCTCCTTGCGCTTGGTACCGATAACAACGTGCGGATGTGCTGCACCGGCATAAAAGCTGCTGTAGTTGTTTTGCTGCAGTACCGGCAGCTGCAGGCTTTCCATCACGTGCACGGCGGCCATGGCCTCCGGCTCAAGATAGATTGGATAAACCTGTCCGCTCTGCTCTATCTCGCGGTTGAGCGCCATTAAGAGCTCCAGCACTCTGCCAGGGTCAAAGGCTTGCAGATAAACAGATTGCCCACGTTGCAGGTTGCTCATAACCTCACTGATGCGCTGTGGAAGTGTGTTCTTTTTACGAACACTGTAGGGCTGCTTGGCATGCAGTGCACACATCAGCAATACGTCTACCTCCAAGTCATCTGGCAGCCAGCAGCCATCAAGACCGAAGGCTGATTGCAATGAGTAGTCGCCAGTGTAGAGAATTTTGCGGCCTGCATATTCAAACAGTGTCATCATAGCGCCGGGGATATGCCCCGCCGGGAAAAAGGTGACTGTGTAATCACGCTGCTTGATTTTCTGCAGGTAATTGACAGGCGCAACGTTGCTTAACAAACGCGAAGCTTCGGCTGCTCCCTGCTGACTGCTATTGGCAATCAGACGGTATTCGGCAAGCTGCTTGGTCTGCAGTGTCATGTAAACGGAAGCCTGAGGTGCCATCTGCATGAGCTGCGGCAGGTAGCCGACATGGTCGGTGTGCGCATGGGAGATGTAAACGTGGTCAAGCTGCTGCATGCTTTCCATGAATCGCGAGGTAAGCAGGCTGCGAAAATCCGGGGAACAAGTTGCTCCGTTGATGCGCTGAAGGCCACAATCGAGCAGGATGTTACTCTGTCCCAGACGCAGGTAGTAGCAGCTGCGGCCTACTCTTTGAGCGCCTCCCAAGGGCATAAAACAGATATCTTTTTGTCGCATGTCTTCCTCCTTTCTGTTTGCTGATATCAGTATAGCAAGTGACAGTGACAGTTTCTGTCTATCATTGCTTTTGTGATATTTTTTATTTCAACATGATTATACTTTGAAGGATTTAAAATATCATGGAAAAAAAGGTGCGTGCATTACTGAACCTCTGATGTGCTAAGGCCATGTTTTTTCTTCCTTCACTATATATATCTGCAGTATTTTTGCCAAAGCGGCACGAAGCAGGAAAGATTTTTTTTATTTTTTGTGGTGAAGAAGCTAATAACTAATTTTTAGCAGCTGGAGAAATAGCGCGTAATTTTGCACAAAAAAAAGCCTTAGCCGCAGCTAAAGCTTTACTCTTGCTCTATGATTGTTCAATATTTGTTTATACAGCAGTATCCTATGCACACGCAAGCTAAACTGTTGCATTAATCATTGCATCACCGGAAGCTGGCGCAAAAAAAGCGCTGCCTTCCGGCAGCGCTCCTTAGTCCAAAGCACTCAAAGCTTCGCAACAGCATTCCCATCAAAAACCTTCGCCAACAATGCCTTCGCCTCAGCCTTGACCTCATCATCAATATAACCCTGCACCTTTAGCAGTGCAAAAGTAATTGCCACAAGATCATCGCTGTAGCCCAGCACCGGCGTCAAATCCGGCAGAAAATCCAGGGGAGTGATTAAATATCCCAAGGCACCCATAATCAACGCCTTATCCTTCGCAGGAACCTCCGGCTTCTGCAGTACGCACCACAGCTGAGCAACCTTATACAGCAGCTCCAGGCCTATATGAGCACCAAACTTACTGATTTTGTGCAGTAAACTCTCCTCGCTGTAGTTGTAAGCATACTTAAGCAGCTCTTTATCATTGATTTTACTTTTGTCAAAGTCTTTGTGTTCTGTCATTTGCTCCACTCTTTCCTGACCGTGGACGAATGCTTAGCGCATGTTGATGAATTGCAGGTCTACGCCAAAATCGCCAGCCTTCAGCAGCTGGATAACTGCCTGCAGGTCATCCTTCTTCGCACCTGCAACACGTACCTGGTCATCCTGAATCTGAGCAGTTACCTTCAGCTTGGAAGCCTTGATAGCTGCCACGATTTTTTTGCCGTTCTCTTTGGAAATACCCTGTTGGATTTCCAGAGATTGGCGAACAGTACCTTTGGCAGCGGGCTCAATCTTGCCCGGAACCAGGCAACGCAGAGGAATACCGCGTTTAGCCATTTTTTGGCGCAGCATATCTAAAATTGCGCCCAGCTTGTACTCGTCCTCAGCTGCAATTTTTACTTCCTTCTCACCGAGCTCGATGGAAGCATTGCTGCCGCGGAAATCATAACGCTGGTCAATCTCTTTCTTAACCTGATTAACAGCGTTATCCATCTCCTGCATATCAACTTGGGAAACAACGTCAAAGGAACTATCTTTTGCCATTATTATTATCCTCCTAAATGTAGCTAAAGTTTATCATGCCTAATTATATCAAAGAAAGCGCTTTAACGCCAGTAAAACTACCGGCAGCGGCAATTTCGCTTATTTGCCTGCATTTTTACCATGCATATAAGCATGCTCCTGGCTAAGCTCCTGCAAAAGCTGCAGGCCGCTCCAGGTGCAGTTGGTTGGTGTCAGCATCGCCTTCAGCGCCACCTGACGCAGCTTACCCTTTTTAACGGCAGCCAGCAGTCTGTCCAAATCCTGACGGCTGAAGCCGCACATGAGCAGCATTTCCTCCTGCCCTTCGTCACCGCTGTAAGCATCACTGACAGGCGCCACCTCGGACAAGCCTGCCAGATAGCCGACAGGCTGCAGTAGCTCCTCGCGCGTCACAGCATGCAGCTGCGTGCGCAGCATCATACAAATCAGCTTCAGCGCCTGCAAGCGCTCCGGCGTAAAATTATAGGCCAAAATTATTTTTTGCATATAAAACTCCTATCTCAGGCAAACAAATCAATCTGGTTATTTTCCGGCAAATCGCCCAAAACGCCCATGTCTGCCAGCTTTTCGATAACGCTCTTATTGACGCCCGAGCGCAAGCGCAAATCCTCCTGGGAGATAAACGGTCTGTTAATATCCCTGGCAGCCGCAATGCTCTTGGCAGCGTTTTCACCTACACCGCCCAAGGCAGCCAGGGGCGGACGCAGGCCGTTTTCCGTAACCAGAAATTTAATCGGGTCCGACTTGTATAAATCCATCTTATCAAAGCTCAGACCGCGCTCCAGCATCTCATTAACCAGCTCCAGATAAGTAACCGTTGTTTTATCCAGCGGCGAAGCCTTAAAGCCCTGCTGGTAAACATTCTTGATGAAATTCTTCACATAAGCCTTGCCCTTGGAAACATGGGTATAATCAAAATCCTTGGCACGCACCGTAAAATACGCTGCATAAAATTCCTTGGGATAATGCACCTTGCAATAAGCAATACGGTACGCCATCAGAACGTACGCCACCGCATGCGCCTTCGGGAACAGATACTGCACCTTTTCGCAGGACTTGATATACCATTCGGGAATATTTACCGCGCGCATAGCCTCGAGCATTTTCGGCTCCAGACCTTTTTTCGCCGCCTTGCCCTTACGCACGTGCTCCATCGTCTTAAACGCCAGACTGGGCTCCACGCCCTTGGAAATAAGATGCGTCATAACGTCGTCACGCGTGGAGATGGTTTCGGCAACAGGCTTGCCTTCCTTAATCAAATCCTGCGCATTGTTCAGCCATACGTCAGTACCGTGCGAATAACCGGATACACGCACAACCTCACTGAATTTCTTCGGCTGTACGTCGCTGATCATCTGACGTACAAACTTGGTGCCGCATTCCGGGATACCGAAGGTGCCGACGGCACTGTCAATCTGCTCCGGCGTAACGCCGAGGGAAGATGTATCCTGGAAGATACGCATCGTTGCCTCATCGCCCACAGGAATCTTCTTGGGATCAAAGTGGGGATCTACATCCTCCTGCAAATATTTTTCCAGCATCTTCAGAACCATCGGATCATCGTGGCCCAGAATATCCAGCTTAACCAGACGGTCATTGATGCTGTGATAATCGTAGTGAGTAGTAATCGTAGTGCCGTCCTTATCATCGGCAGGACGGTTCATCGGCGTAATATAATGGATATCCATATTACGCGGCACAACCATGATGCCGCCGGGATGCTGGCCCGTAGTGCGCTTGATGCCGGCAAAGCCTTCGACAAGCGCTGCCACATGCGCAGGATGCACATGCAGATTCTTGGCCTCGTAATATTTTCTGATAAAGCCTATCGCCGTTTTGTTGGCGATGGTCGCAATCGTACCGGCGCGGCAAACATTGTCGCGGCCGAAAAGCTCCTCGGTGTACTTGTGCGCCACACTCTGGTCGGACATAGCGGACGGATCATCGGGATCAATACCGCCGGAGAAGTTCAAATCGATATCAGGAACCTTATCACCGTGGAATCCCAGGAAAACCGCGAACGGGATATCATGACCGTCGCGCAGCATTCTGGTTCCGCATTCTGGGCAATCCTTCGGCGGCAGGTCAAAGCCGCTGTCTACCTCATTGTTCATAAAGAATTCGCTGTGACGGCAATGCGGACAGCGGTAATGCGGCTTCAGCGCATTAACCTCGGTAATATCCAGCATCGTAGCAACAAAGGACGAGCCTACGCTGCCACGCGAGCCTACCAAGTAACCGCGGTCGATAGAATGCTTAACCAGCTTATGCGCAATGTAATACAATACAGAGAAGCCGTGGCCGATAATAGCATCCAGCTCCATCTTTAAGCGGTCCTCAACAATCTGCGGCAGCGTTTCGCCGTACCATTCATGCGCCTTGGCATAGGACAAATCACGCACGGCATCTTCCGCACCGGGAATAGAAGGTGAATACAGCTGATCGCGGTCGGGAACAGGCTTAATACGCTCAATCATATCCGCAATCTTATTGGTATTGGTAACAACAACCTCGTAGGCTGCATCCTCGCCCAAATAAGAGAACTCCTCGAGCATCTCCTCCGTAGTGTGCAAGTACAGCGGCGGCTGCAAATCCGCATCCTTGTAGCCTTGACCGGCCTGCAGAATCGCACGCAGCTGCGCATCCTCAGGATTAAGGAAATGCACGTCGCAGGTTGCCACAGTCAGCTTGCCTAAGCGCTTGCCCAGCTCATAGATTTTGCGGTTATGCTCCCGCAAATCTTCCTCCGTGCAGTAATTTTCACGTACTAAAAACTGGTTATTGCCCGTAGGCTGAATCTCCAGATAATCATAAAAGTCGGCGATTTCCTCCAGCTCCTCATCGCTCGCACCTAAGCGCACCGCACGATAAAGCTCGCCTGCCTCGCAGGCCGAGCCCAAAATCAGGCCCTCGCGATGCTCCTCGATAACGGCGCGTGGCAGCAGAGGACGCTTATTCAGATAACGCAAGTGGCTGATAGTAACGAGCTGGTACAGATTACGCAGACCAACCTCATTCTTCGCCAAAATAATAATATGATGGCTACTGATTTTGCTTTTGCCCTTAGTCACAGCATCGGGATTTTCCGTATCAACGGCATCGTCCTTCGTCTTGCGGTCGCTGATAAGATAACCCTCCATGCCGAAAATCAGCTTCAGGTCACTGCCTTCCGCCGCATCAAAGCAGAACGGAAAGGCCTGCACTACGCCATGATCGGTAATCGCCAAAGCCTTGTGGCCCCAACGGATAGCCTGCTTGACCAAGCCCTCCATCGGCGTCAGGCCATCAAGCTTACTCATCTTCGTATGGCAATGCAGCTCAACCCTCTTGACCTCGGCATTATCCATGCGCTCCTCCTTGGCATCGAGCTTCATAATGCCGCGAGGCACCATGCACATCTCGTCAAAGGCAAAGCGGTCGGGGGCAACATCACCCTGCAGACGCAGGCGCATACCGGGCTTCAGCAGATTTTTAAACTCGTTGCATTCCTTGCGCGGGTCGCCGCCGTCACGTTTGTCAAAACGCAGCTTAACGAAAATACCGCCGGTATCATCGCTCACGTTAAAGGTAAGCACAATGGAACCGACGCGCGTTTCCTTATCAATAAAGGTCTGCAGCGCGCCGTCCTTATCCAGGCTTTTGACAAAGGTACCTTCAATAACAACGTTGCGCTCTTCCTCAGTCACGGTATCCAGCTTACGCGGTGTGCCCTTGATTTTTTTGCCCCACAGCTGGCCGTCAGCCTTCTTTTCACCGTATAAGGCAGCCATCGCCTGCAAATAATCCGGATCCTCCTCCGGATTGTTATAGGACGTTTCACATGGAGGCTCCGGCGGCAGAGTTTCGCCGATTTCAATATCCGGCGGCTCGGGAGGTAAAGGAATT
>ERZ780125.169-NODE-169-length-27991-cov-3.97702_pt1 | contig 27991 bp, 26 predicted proteins | sample MGYA00433082_ERZ780125 | MGnify/ENA primary metagenome ERZ780125 (study PRJEB29588, sample SAMEA1970465) | human gut metagenome | biome: human gut; feature: human-associated habitat; material: faeces | place: Denmark | collected 2008/2010 ... | reverse complement strand
AAAAAAGGAATATAGACCGAAAAGACGAGCAAAGATTACCAAGTTACTTTTTAAGGATTACTAAAACGCCGGGAGAGCACAGCTGGACAGCCGCGAGGCACTACCGGGAAATCAGCAACCCAGAAACAATATCCAAGACACGGACATACACGGCACATCCGGCTATGCCTTATAGCAAAGCACTGTAGCCCAGACCTCACAGCCCTCACAGCGGCCCACGAAGCCAAGCTTTTCGGTAGTCGTAGCCTTGACCGAAACACAATCAGCATTGACCCCCATCACATCAGCGAGAGTCTGACGCATCAGAGGCACGTAACGGCCGATTTTCGGGCGCTGGAGAGCAATGGTGATATCCGCATTGCCCAGTTCAAAACCCTCAGCACGAACAAGTTCCATAACTTTTGAAAGAAGAATCTTGCTGTCGATTCCCTTCCACTCATCAGAACTGTCCGGGAAATGACGGCCAATGTCACCAAGGGCAAGACTGCCCAGAAGAGCATCACAAAGAGCATGAATCGCCACGTCACCGTCAGAGTGGGCGACAAAACCGAAATCAGACTCGACATTCACGCCACCGAGCCACATCTTAAGGCCCGCACCCAACTGATGCACATCATAACCGTTTCCGACCCTTATCGGGCAGCCTGTCAACTTACCGTTATCCATATATAAAATATTGAAAAACAATTAATTAAAATAATGCAGGTCAATGCTAGGGAAAGCAACCGCAGCAGCATTGACAAAAGCCCGGCAAATAGGCGGCGGACTCTATGGCAAAAGTAAAGAAAATTTGTTAAATTTGCTTGTTATAGTAAATGATAACTGAATTTTCGCGAAAGCTCAACAAGTTTGACAATTTGCAAAACTCGGATAATAATAAGAACATACAGATATGGCATATTTCGGTTGGTTCGGAGACAACGAACACAGGGTTTTCGATTACAAGCCCATATACTTCGATAAAGAGAAAGATGAACTGAAGCAGAAATTCGGTAAAGTTGACGGCTCACTTGAACATAAGGACGGAGCTTATGTTCCCGGCTCATATCTGAAAGGAGCCTTCCGCGACGGCCCCAAGAAGAAAGGTTCGAACAAAGCACAGAAATTCATAACATTGATAGGATTGATTCTGTTCTTCATCGTCATGATTTATATCACCAAGTTCTATTCGTTGCTGTAAACCGGTATGGACATAAGGATATTACCAAGCAACATCGCCAACATGATTGCTGCCGGAGAGGTCGTACAGAGACCGTCCTCGGTAGTCAAGGAACTTGTCGAGAACGCAGTGGACGCGGGAGCAACACAGGTGACCGTGATACTCAGCGACGCCGGAAGGACATTGATCCAAGTCATTGACAATGGCTGCGGCATGACGCCGGACCAGGCGGTTTTGTGCTTCGAAAGACATGCGACATCCAAAATAGCGACCGCAGACGACTTGCTGGACATCACCACATTCGGATTCCGCGGAGAAGCATTGGCCTCCATCGCGGCGGTAGCGGAGGTCACACTCAAGACCAGACGCGCAGAAGATGAAGTCGGATGCCAGGTCGTGTATGATGACTCCAAGCATGTTTCCACAGACGAGATTTCCACACCGGCAGGCTCCAACTTCGCCGTAAGGAATCTGTTCTACAACATTCCGGCACGACGCAAGTTCCTGAAATCTGACAATGTCGAGATGAAGCACGTCGTAGAAGAATTCGTGCACGTGGCATTGACAAGATCCAACATCGGATTCACATTGATCCACAACGGAAAGAACGTCTATGTGCTGAAACCTGCCAAATCATTGAAATTCAGGATTCAGGACCTGCTCGGAAGCTACGTCGTGAGCCAGGTCGTGGATATCAGCGCAGACACTTCTGTCGTCAATGTCAGAGGATATGTCGGACGGCCGGACCAGGCAAAGAAGACATTGGGCAATCAATATTTCTTCGTGAACGGCAGATATTTCAGAAGTCCGTACCTCCACAAGGCTGTCATGAACGCCTACGAAAACATGCTGCCTCAGGGAGCCACTCCGGCGTATTTCATTTACCTTGAGGTAGATCCGCACAAGCTCGACGTGAATATAAGCCCGACCAAGACGGAAGTCAAGTTCGAGGACGACAGCGTGATTTTCCAGACGCTCTACGCCTGCGTTAAAGAATCGCTGGGAAGGAACTCATTCGGAGCCAGCATCGACTTCGACACGAAGGACATGGCCGAAATACCTGCATTCAGCAACGACTTCGACAAATTCAGACCGGAAGTGTCAATGCCGGATGTCTCTCTGGACAACGAGTATAATCCGTTCGACAACCCTGACGGCGGTCACGAACCATCAGAAACGGGATTCGGTTCGCCAATGCCGACAGGCGGAAACGACAGAATCCCGAGCGGAATGACAGGATCCGATGACATGCAGGGCTGGATTCCAAGCGGGATGACAGGAGGAATGACAGGAGGAATGCCGGGCGGAAGCCTTGGAGCAGCATCCGGAGGAGACATGCCAATGCCGGCAGGCCTGCAGATGCCCGTCCACAAGACAAGCGTCGATTTCCCGATGCCGGACTACACGGGAGCCAGCGACCCAAACTTCGGCATGACAGAAGACATCGGAAGCGGCGCAAACTATTATGAATCAGCCGCATCCAAATACGTTGACAAAAGGGACGACTACGGCAAACTGTTTGAAGACAGGATGGCCGCCATGCCGTCATTGATCCTCATACAGAAGAAATATATCGCCACGACAGTTAAGTCCGGCATGCTTCTGATAAACATCCGCAGGGCATTGGAACGAATCATGTACGAAAGATTCCTGAAAGCGCTGAGCGGCGGAGAGCATGTGACCCAACAGGCCCTGTTCCCTGTCCAGGTTCCGGTCGGCGTGGAAAACAGACTCATCTTCGACGAACACTCCGCACTGCTCAGATCATTGGGCTTCGACATCGCGCCGTTCGGAAACGACACCATAGTCGTAAATGGTATGCCGGAGGGATTCCAGGTGGACCAGAACAGCGTGGAAGAAGCTATGGCTGAGGTGCTTATAGCATTGTCAGATAACCACACAGCTCTTCCGGGGATGATGGAATCCGCCATGGCGGAAAAGTTCGCAAAGATGGCAGCAAGCGAAGGAAAGCCTATCGAGACAGTTTCTGCGGCAAAAAGCCTGATGGACTCGCTCTTCGCATGTTCAAACTCAGAGTACACAAGCAACGGACGAAAGATCATGACTATCATGACTATCGACGACATTGAAAAAAGATTTTAAAAGAAATGGGTTACTACTACGATAACGGAAACAATTTCATTTCACAGATACCGACCGTGACAAAGAATCTCGTGGCAATCAACATACTGATGTTCATCGCCACACTGATAAATGAGAACTTCATGGTCGCCAATTTCGCCATGTTCTACCCGGCGTCGCCATTCTTCAAGCCGTGGCAGATATTGACGCACATGTTCATGCACGGCGGATTCTGGCACATATTCTTCAACATGTATTCCCTCCTGATGTTCGGTTCCATACTTGAACGCAGCCTCGGTCCGAAGAAATATCTCATCTTCTACTTCGTGACAGGACTCGGAGCAGTCGCACTGCACACAGGTGTAGAATGGTTACAGGCAAGAGGCTTCATTGCCAATGGCATTGCTCAGGCATACCAGCAACTTCTCGTGACCCCGACACTCGGTGCGTCCGGAGCCATTTATGGCGTACTCATCGGATTCGCAATGCTCTATCCACAAGCCCGTCTGATATTGATATTCCCTCCTATACCGGTGAAAGCCAAATGGCTGGTCATCATATTCGCAGCAATCGAGCTGTTCTCCGGCATCAACGGAATCTATGAGGGCGTGGCGCATTTCGCCCACCTCGGAGGAATGCTCTTCGGCTGGCTGCTGATACGTTGGTGGAGAAAACACGGCAAATTGTACTACTAAACATTTCCGGTCGTGGCACGCGGGACAAGAAAAAAGAAAAGCCTCTTTTTCGGCATAACATCACGGACATTGATGACAATATCCGCGATGCTGCTCGTATTGAGCTATCTTTCAATGTATTGTAACCCGGCCAAGTTCTGGTTCATGACCATCTTCGGGCTGCTTTTCCTGCCATTGCTGCTCATGAATGCCTTTCTGCTGTGCTGGGCTGCATACCGCAGGTCACGAGCCATAATCATACCCCTCCTCGCATTGATTCCTTCCGTTTTCATCGTGGGCCGGTTCATCAGATTCTCCGAACCGAATGCCTCCGCCGAAGACAAGGACGGGATAAAAATAGTTTCCTACAATGTCGGAAGATTCATGCTCGCACAAGAAGACGAGAAACCATCCATAGAAGCATGCGCAGACTCGGTGCTGAACTTCCTGAAAGGCGAAGACGCCGACATAATCTGCCTCCAGGAATTCTATACGCGCAACTCGAAAAAAGTGATGTCGTACCTGTCGAAAAAGCTGAAAGGCTATGACATACAGTATTTTGTCAATGTCAATGACCACGGCTGCTACGGCAATGTCACCCTGTCGAAATACCGCGCCGTGGCGAAGGGCAAAATCGACTTCGAACAGAGCGCTAATCTGGCATTGTACTCAGACTACGTAATCGGAGGCGAAACGTTCAGGGTATATAACTGTCATTTCGAGAGTTACAACATCTCACTTTCCCGTCTTGCCACATCGCTGGAAAAGGATTACCAGAAGACGATGAAAGACACCGAGATAAAGATGAAGAGGTCTATCGTGCGCAGGCCACGTCAGGTGAGCAAGGTGCTGGAAGACATCGAGAACTGTACGGAAAACGTGATAATCGCGGGTGATTTCAATGACAATCCGATGTCCTACACGTACTGGAGACTCCGGAAGACCGGAAAGGATTCATTCGTGGAGGCCGGACACGGGACCGGAGCCACATTCACGAGATTTAGCCCATTCCTGAGAATCGACTACATTCTCTTCCCGGAAACCTACAACGCATTATCACACAAAGTAATAAAGAAGAATTATTCGGATCATTATCCGATAGAAGCTATAATTTCAAAATAAGATGAAAGATATCGAAGAAGTAAAGGCCGAAACACTGAAGGCCCTGAAAGAAGGAGCAGTAATCCTCTACCCTACCGACACGGTCTGGGGACTCGGCTGCGATGCCACCAATCCTGAGGCAGTCGCAAGAATATATGAAATCAAACGTCGTTCAGACAGCAAGGCGCTCGTCCTGCTGGCATCAGACATGGATATGATATGCCGTTACGTGAAGGTCATTCCTGACATCGCAATCCAATTGGTAGAGGTCAATGACAGGCCGATGACTCTCATTTATCCCGGAGCGATACACGGACAGGCCCCGAAGCCGGGCGAAAAGGCTGTAGCCGACAGGCACTTCCTCGCATATAATGCTGTAGCTGAGGATGATACAGTGGGTATCCGCATTCCTGACATGGATTTCTGCAAGAATGTAATCTACAAACTCGGAAGACCTATCGTTTCCACCTCGGCGAACATCTCAGGCGAGCCTACGCCTCACAAATTCGCTGACATACCGGAGGAAATCAAATCCGCAGTCGATTATATCGTAGAGCCCCGTCTCGAAAAAAGTTCGACAGGTCAGGCATCACAGATAATCAAGGTGGAAGTGGACGGAGGAATAAAGATAATCCGCGAATAATCATGGAAATTTTCTGGGCCGAAGAGGTCGGCGGAGGTTTGTGCCGACTGGGAGAAGAAGAATCAGCACACTGCGTGAGGGTCCTGAGACACAGGGCAGGAGACACTGTCTCCGTAATCGACGGATTCGGGACAATGTATGAGTGCGAACTTGTCAATGATTCTCCGAAAGGTGCTGATGCCAGGATAGTCAAGGAGCATCATGGCTGGGGAAGCCATGACTATGAACTTACTATGGCGGTATGCCCTACCAAGAACATTGACAGGTACGAATGGTTCGCTGAAAAGGCGACGGAATTCGGCATTGACAAGATTGTTCCTGTGATAGGCGAGCACTCCGAGCGGAAGATTCTGAAGCCGGAACGCCTGAAAAAAATCCTGCTTTCAGCTACAAAACAGTCCCTGAAGGCGAGGATTCCGGAACTGGCAGAAGTCACTACGGTCAAGAAATTCATCGGGGAGACCGCTGATGAGGAGGCTCTGAAACTGATTGCCTATTGCTTCGATGATGCAGATGAAAGGCACTCGATAAAAGAGGCCCTGGAAGGATATGTGGGCAAACGTATCATCGTCCTGATAGGTCCTGAGGGCGATTTTTCTCACGATGAGGCGGCGGCAGCCATAAAAGCAGGCTACATTCCCGTACACATCGGCGAGTCCAGGCTCAGGACTGAGACCGCAGCTCTGGCAGCTGTGGCCATGACATATTACAAACACATATAACCAACATGATATGAAACGCTACATTTCACTTGACGTACTCAGAGGACTGACAGTCACATTCATGTGTATCGTGAACAATCCGGGTTCATGGGGATGCATGTTCCCTCCGCTCAAACACGCGCCATGGGCAGGCTGCACACCGACAGACCTTGTATATCCATTCTTCATCTTCTGTATGGGTGTGGCAATGGCTTTCACATTCTCAAAGTACAACGGACTGGACAAGAATGGACTGAAGAAAATCATCAAGAGAGGTATCGGACTTTTCGGCGTAGGTCTTCTCCTGAACCTTTTCCCATTCTTCCCGCTCTATCCGCATGACCCGGACGCGACTTTCTGTCAGAACTGGACTTACTGGATAGGACACATCCGTATCTTCGGCGTACTGCAGCGCATCGCCATGGCTTATGTGATCGCAGGCCTGGTCGCTTTGTGGCTGAGAAAACCGTCCAAGATCATGATTGCAATCGGCGGTTTGTTCATACTATATACAGGCATATTGGTCATCTTCGGAGAGGAGCCGGGACCATTCACACTTGAGGGAACTATTTCCAGAAAGATTGATGTGGCACTTCTTGGTGACAATCATGTATATCACGGCTACTCATTTGCTTCAGGCGAGCGTGCGGCATTTGACCCCGAGGGAATATTGGGAGGATTGACAGCTGCCTGCACCGCATTGCTGGGATATCTGATCGGACATGTCATCTATACTTCATCCAAGAGACACGCAGCAGCTCCGGAAGACTTGACTGCAGCACCGTCATACACAGTCAGCAGAATATTCGTATATGGCTCATTATCATTGGCCTTGGCAATGATTCTCAGCATCTGGATTCCTATCAGCAAGCCGCTCTGGTCCGCGTCTTACGTACTTTACGCAGGTGGATGGGCGATGTTGACATTGGCATTCCTTATGTTTGTCATTGACATAAAAGGTGTGGAAAAGCCTTTCCGGCCTTTCAAGATTATGGGAATGAACGCACTCGCGGCATTTGTGCTTTCCGGCATCATCGGCAAACTTCTGCCGGCATTAGGATTCAGGGCCTCAGCATATTTCGGAGCCAACGAATACATGTCACTCCTGTATGCATTGATATTCGCCCTGGTCATCTTCATCTGCTCCTGGGCGCTTTACAGGAAGAACATCATAATAAAGCTTTAGAATGTTCATAGGTATCATATCAGACACTCACGGCGTTTTCAGCCAGGAGTTCAAGGACTTCCTCTCCCCTACAGACCAGATTTGGCATGCAGGGGACTTCGGGGGTAGCATAAATTTCGTAGATGAGATAGCGGCTTTCAAACCACTGGTAGGGGTCTATGGCAACTGCGACGGACAGGACGTGAGGCTCACCTACCCCGAATACCAATGTTTCGAATGCGAGGGGAAGCGTGTACTGATGATGCATATCGGAGGAAGGCCCGGAAGGTACGACTACAAGGCAAGGGCTCTTATGGACCGGTACTCTCCGGACATCTTCGTCTGCGGACATTCGCATATTCTCATGGTGAAGAATGACGAGTCGAGGAACCTGCTCTACATCAATCCGGGGGCCTGCGGACTACAGGGGTGGCAGGTGGAAAGAACCGCACTAAGAGTCCATATCGAGGACGGAAAAATCTTCGGAATGGAGCTCTTCCGGGAACCTAGAACGTTACAAACGCGTTAAGTATGAAAGTTTTACGGGCAAAACTAAAAATAATTAAAATTTTTCTTTGACGTTTCTAAAATTGAGTGTACTTTTGCGCCATTAAAAAAATAAAAGTTTAACTAGTTAAAGTGTTAGAGCCATGAAAAAGGTATTTATGTCTTTGGCAGTTGTAGCTATGATGGTTGCTGCTGCTTCATGTGGAAACAATGCTGCCAAGAAGGCAGAGGAAGCTGCTCAGGCTAAAGCTGACAGCGTAAGAGTTGCTGACAGCCTCGCTGCTGTTGCCGCTGCTGCTGCAGACACAACAAGCTGCTGCGCTGATTCAACTGCTGCTGAAGTAGCTGAGTAATTTCCGAGACGGAAGCCCGGTGCGCCCGACATGTGGTGCACGAATGAATTGCGGTACCTTGAGGTAACTCAGGATGCTGCTTTTTTTTATTCTCATGGACAAAGATTGCTATCTTTGCAGCACTTAACGGAACGAAAATGGCGACGAAGGAGAAAACAGTGTGGTTCTGCACTAATTGCGGAAACGAGAGTCCGAAATGGATGGGGAAATGCCCCGCATGCGGGCAGTGGAACACCATGGTAGAACAGACGGTAGCGACCGGGAAGGCGAACAGAAACCAGTCCGTCGCAGCCTCGTCTCCAGGCCACAGGCCAATGAATCTCAAGGAGATAGACTCCTCAGCAGAAAACAGGATTGCTCTCGGACTTGAAGAAATCGACCGCCTTCTTGGAGGAGGCATAGTCAAAGGCTCGCTTGTCCTTATCGGAGGTGAGCCGGGCATCGGCAAATCCACATTGTCCCTTCAGATTCCGCTTCACTCCCCCGGACTGAAAACACTTTATGTATCTGGAGAAGAGAGCGCCAGACAGGTAAAGATGAGGGCCGACAGACTTGGCGGGGACAATTCCAACTGCTTCATCTACAGCGAAACAGATATCAGCAACATAATCTCACAGGCAGAGGCGCTGAAGCCGGATCTCATGGTCGTGGATTCCGTGCAGACAATGTTCTCTTCGAATATTGACTCTTCCGCAGGCTCCGTAAGCCAGATTAAGGAAGTCACCGCAATGCTTCTCCATTTCGCGAAGCTTTCAGGCATTCCGGTAATCCTCATAGGACATATCACAAAGGACGGATTCATAGCCGGACCTAAGATATTGGAGCACATCGTGGACGTGGTTCTCCAGTTCGAGGGCGACAACAAGGGCTCCTACAGACTTCTGCGCAGCATAAAGAACAGATTCGGCTCGACATCCGAACTTGCCGTGTTCGAAATGACCGGAACAGGACTGAGAGAAGTCAAGAATCCATCTGAAATGCTCATACCGATGCATGAAGAAGGACTCAGCGGAACAGCGATATGCGCAATGCTGGACGGCCTGAGGCCATTTCTCTTCGAAGTACAGGCGCTGGTAAGTTCAGCAGCGTACGGAACCCCTCAGCGTTCAGCGACAGGTTTCGATGTACGCAGACTTAACATGCTCCTGGCTGTCCTGGAAAAGCGAGCCGGATTCAAGCTCAACATGAAGGATGTCTTTCTCAACATGGCAGGTGGTCTGCGCGTGACCGATCCCGCATGTGACCTTGCAGTTGTGTGCGCTGTACTGTCATCGAATTTCGATTTCGCCATTCCTGCAGACATCTGCTTCGCCGGAGAAGTCGGACTGAGCGGAGAAATCCGCCCTGTGAACCAGTCGGATAGAAGAGTTACGGAAGCGGCCCGCCTCGGATTCAGGAAAATATACATTTCCTCATTCACAACAGTGGACAATAACGCAGCCAAAGGTATCGAAGTCGTGAAAGTAGCTGATATTCCATCACTTGTGAGAAGTTTATTCAGACAATAAAAAAAAACAAATACAGATATGACCACCAAAAATCTCGACAAATTCTCAGTTCTTATTGCAGTAATTGCTGTCGCTTTGACCATCAGCATAATGTCATTGACAAGCCAGATAGAAAAGGGAGGTGAGCAGCCGATTCAGGAACCGGTTCCAGTTCAGGCAGATACGCTGGCGATTCCGGTGCCGACGACTGAGATGCCGGCAGCTGACAGCCTTGAAGTCCAGCCTGCCGAGGAGAATTATATGGAAGACAAAGACGTATAGTCTTTCCTGCACGTGAATCTGAAAAAGGGACTGGCCATCACTGGTCAGTCCCTTTTCATTTATATTGGCGAATGCCGATTACAGAGCCTGTGCAACTGCAACAGCTACTGCAACGGTAGCACCTACCATAGGGTTGTTACCCATTCCGAGGAAGCCCATCATCTCAACGTGTGCAGGAACTGAAGATGAACCTGCGAACTGAGCGTCAGAGTGCATACGTCCGAGTGTATCGGTCATACCGTAAGAAGCTGGACCTGCAGCCATGTTGTCCGGGTGAAGGGTACGTCCGGTACCGCCACCTGATGCAACTGAGAAGTAAGGCTTGCCTGCGAGTACGCGCTCCTTCTTGTATGTACCAGCTACAGGGTGCTGGAAACGTGTAGGGTTGGTAGAGTTACCTGTGATAGAGATATCTACGTTCTCCTTCCACATGATGGCAACACCTTCGCGAACATCGTCAGCGCCATAGCAACGTACGCCACCACGTACACCCTCTGAGTACTTTGTCTCAGAAATTACCTTTACCTCACCGGTATAGTAATCGAACTGGGTCTGTACATATGTGAAGCCGTTGATACGTGAAATAATCTTGGCAGCGTCCTTTCCGAGACCGTTAAGGATAACGCGGAGAGGTTTCTGGCGAACCTTGTTTGCCATTTCGGCAATCTTGATAGCGCCTTCTGCTGCTGCATAAGACTCGTGACCTGCGAGGAATGCAAAGCACCCTGTGTTCTCGCTAAGGAGACGTGCAGCGAGGTTACCGTGTCCGAGACCTACCTTACGGTCATCAGCAACTGATCCAGGGATGCAGAATGCCTGAAGACCTTCACCGATAGCCTCAGCAGCCTCAGCAGCTGACTTGACACCCTTCTTGATAGCGATAGCTGCACCTACAACATAAGCCCACTTCGCATTTTCGAAGCAGATTTTCTGGGTGTCTTCGCACATCTTGTATGGGTCGATGCCCTTTGCATCGCAGATAGCCTTAGCCTCTTCGATGTCTTTGATTCCATATTGATTGAGGGTAGCATTGATCTTATCAATACGACGCTCGTAGCTTTCAAAAAGTGCCATGTTCTCTTACTCTTTACGTGGGTCAATATACTTAACTGCGTCCTTGAAACGGCCGTAGGTTCCCTTGGCCTTCTCGATAGCCTCAGGGCCTGTAGCACCGCCCTTGAGAGCATCCATAAGTTTTCCGAGGTTTACGAACTCGTATCCGATAACTTCATTGTTCTCATCGAGAGCCATCTTGGTGCAATAGCCTTCGGTCATCTCGAGGTAACGGCTGCCTTTAGCCTTTGTACCGAACATTGTACCTACCTGGCTGCGGAGGTTCTTTCCGAGATCCTCAAGAGAGCCACCGACTGGAAGACCGCCTTCTGAGAAAGCAGACTGGGTACGTCCGTAAACGATCTGAAGGAAAAGCTCGCGCATAGCGGTATTGATAGCATCGCAAACGAGGTCAGTATTGAGAGCCTCAAGGAGAGTCTTGCCAGGGAGGATTTCAGATGCCATAGCAGCTGAGTGAGTCATACCTGAGCAACCGATAGTCTCAACGAGAGCTTCCTCGATAATGCCATCCTTAACATTGAGTGTCAATTTGCAGGCACCCTGCTGAGGAGCACACCAGCCGATACCGTGTGTAAGGCCGGAAATGTCCTTAATTTCTTTTGAATGCACCCATTTACCCTCTTCAGGGATAGGAGCATTGGCGTGATTCGCGCCTTTAGCTACGCAGCACATGTGCTGCACTTCCTGTGTGTAAATCATATTCTAGAATAATGAGTTATTTTTCGCTTCTGCAAATTTAGTCATTTTTTAGGATTGAAACTTACTTTTCGGCAGAGATTATCACCATTTATGGCTATAAAACGAACAAACCTCCGCGAAAACTATTTCGCATCCTCCAAAGAACACGTATATCCAAGTTTCTCGACAGCCTTCTTCAATGTCGCCTCATTTGTCTTGGCCGGATCATATGTGATGGTGACCGTCTTCTTCTCCAGATTCACCTCCAGAGCCTTGACACCCTTCTCGAAAGAAATGTTCTCCTTCACCTTCTTCACGCAATTCTGGCAATGCATACCGACATTGAAAGTGACTGTCTTGACTGCCTTTTTCTGCGCCTGCGCGACAACAGATTCAGCACCAGCCGCATACGAAGATACGGGCAAGGTCAATGTCAATGAAAGAGCGGCTACGGAAGCCGCAACAAATATCTTATTCATATCTGTAAAAATTTATTTCCAAAGTGTAAATCTCGCACCGAGATAAAACTTCGTACCCATAATAGGACCCCAGACCGCACTCGCGTCAAAATCCGGACGGGAAGTGTCGATGCCGGCATGTCCGCCGTCCATCCCCGCAACAGCCGTGCCGATGATGACATCCTTCTGACGGAAATTCGTAAGATTCTCAGCACCAAGGTAAAGGTCAATGCCTTTGAACCTCTTGGTAATCTGAAGATAGAGAAGCGGATAGGTCTTCGTATATCCGTCAGCATACAGGAGATTGCCGTCACTGTCCTTGATGGTTTTCATGAAATCATAAACCCTGGCCTTGCCGTTCACTGATGCGGTAAAATCGAAAATCCACTTGTTCAGATTTGTCGCGAACTGCAGATTCAGCACTCCCTTGTAACGGCTCGTCATCGGGCGCTCCTGAAGGCCGCGTCCCTCGAACTCCGTCTTGGCATCCGTGTAGCGGAATGTCGCGGTAACAGTAAAACCGCGGAACGGCACGACATTGAAATCAGCCTGATAACTGTTTGTGTATGACCGTCTTCCGTTCAGGGCATAAAAGTCAATGGCATTGACACCATTGTCATAATCGACAATCATCTGCTCGCCGAAACGGGTCCCGAAATAGTCGAAGCTCAGGTATGTATCCTCAGTCTTGCCGAAAGGCAGGTAGAAAGTCGCGTTGCCCCCGTAGGTCCACGCATCCTCAAGCAGATGCCTGCCGAAAGAGCCGGTAAAGGACTTTCCGGTAGAGAAGACACCGATATTGTCAATGAGAGGAAGCGCCCTCCTGAGGCCTCGGCCGCCATTGGCCCTCAGCACAATCTGCTCGATCGGGGTATATTTCAATGTCAGTCTCGGCACGAACTTAAGTCCGTCGCCGCGGAACCAATCTCCGCGCAAGCCAATGATGGACGAGAACTTGTCGCCCGCATGGAATGTGTACTCTCCGGAAACACCGGCATTGACAAAATTCCTGACCGCCTCGCCGGGGGTCAATGTCTGGGCCGCGACTTTTCTCATAAAGTCTTCATTATACCTGTCGGCAGTACCGCCAAGGGCTAGCGTAAACTTGTGAGAATCATTGATTTCGTCCTGAAACAGGACATTGACAAAAGCCGAATTTTGGGTCGCAAAGTATTTGGATGCACCGAACCGGGAATCCATATCGGTCAGAGTATAGTCAGCCACGAAAGCGATGTTCTTGGCATTGTCTTCGCTAATCGGCACACCTACTTTTACATACGCGTTCAACTGCCTGTTGGTGATGTCCGAGCCCCACGGAGAACCAGGGGTCAATGTATATGCACGATAATCATATCCGTCCTGGCCACCCTGTCTCTTGTCCTGGAGGGCACGCACTCCGAATCTTACCTGGACTCCGTTCTGGCTATAATACAGCCAACGGTTTGCGACATTGAACTGAAGCATTTTAGGGTCGTCGCGGAAACCGTCATGATTGTGGTCGGCGGTTTTGAAATTTCCGGAAACATGTCCGAGCAGGACGGTGCTCCATTTCTCGCCCATCTGGAGGGAAGATGCAATATTGAAATCAGTCTTGGAATCGTCCATGACTGAAGCGTTCAGGAACAGCGGCTTCTCGTCCGTCTGCTTTCTGTATTCCGTATTTATCTGGCCAGTAATGGATTCCGCACCATTGTTCACTGAGGACAGACCTTTCGACACCTGGATACTCTCGAGCCATTGGCCAGGGACATAGGACAGTCCGAAAGGCGCAGCAAGTCCGCGCATTGAAGGACGGTTCTCATCCAGCATCTGTGTATAGACTCCGCTGAGTCCCAGAAGACGAATCTGTCTGGCACCCGTGACGGCATCCGAATATCCGACCGTCACACTGGCCGAGTTCTCGAAACTTTCGGCAAGGTTGCAGCAGGCCATCTTCTTCAGACCTGCAGATGAAATCACTTCGGTACGCAGTTCCTTGCCGCGTGAAAGGTAATTTCCGTTCTGACGGCCCACAAAAACCGTCGCGTCCAGGCTGTCCGACCTGTCTTTATAGATGCCCGTCGTGTCAGGGGTCTGTGTCAATGCAAGTTCTCCGGTTCTTGTTCCTGCCAATGACAGGATTCCGGGAGCCAGCCAGCCTATCAGCATCGACGCTATGAAAAATAATTTGTCAACTCTCATTATACTTTGATTATCAAGAGGTTGAAACGCTCCGCCCACTTGAGAACGCTCCTCTATATCTTTGCAAAGATAATCACAATCTTTGGTTTATCCATCGGGATTGCCGGGCAGCAAAAAGGCCGGCACTGAGAGTCATGTCCCGACGCCGGCCTTATACATATAAGTGTATCTGACTATTTGTTCAGCTCTGCGAGATGTTTTTCCCAAGCCCATGCTGATGCGAGAGTTTCCTCAACGGTACGCTCTGCTTTCCAGCCAAGCTTCTGGTTTGCAAGTGTCGGATCTGCCCAGATTGCAGTCACGTCTCCGGCACGGCGAGGAGCGAACTTATAGTTAAGTTTCACGCCATTGACCTTTTCGAAAGCATTGACAAGTTCAAGAACTGAAACAGGGCGTCCGGTACCGATATTGAAGATTTCGTAGTCCTTTTCCATCTTGCCGTCGAGCATTCTGGAGACAGCGAAGACGTGAGCCTTTGCAAGGTCAACGATGTCAATGTAGTCTCTCTGGCAGGTTCCGTCAGGGGTAGGATAGTCGTTGCCGAAGATGCTCAGGCACTCACGCTTTCCGATGGCGGTCTGTGTGATGAACGGAACGAGGTTGTTAGGAACGCCTCTCGGAAGTTCACCTATCAATGCTGACGGATGCGCTCCGATAGGGTTGAAATATCTGAGGGCGATACCCTTGATGCAACCCTCTCTGTCTGTGCCTGCCATGACATCCTTGCCGTATCTGGCATAAGCCATAACTGAATCGCGGAGGATATCCTCGCAAATCTGCTTGGTATTTCCGTAAGGAGAGGTTGCAGGCTGGCGAGGAGACTCCTCAGTTACAGGGAGTTTCTCAGGTTCGCCATAGACTGTGGCTGATGATGAGAAGAGCACATTGCATCCGCCGTGTGTGCGTGCCGCCTCAATGACATTGAGGAAAGAGCTCAGGTTGTTGCTGTAGTACTTGACAGGTTCTGCGACTGATTCACCGACAGCCTTGAACGCCGCGAAATGGATGACTGCATCAATGCGGTACTCCGAGAACAGTCTGTTAACTGCATCAAGGTCACAGAAGTCCATCTTGATGAACGGGATGTCCTCCCTTCCGGTGATTTTCTTGACTCCTTCGAAACATGTCATGTCGCAGTTTGACATATCGTCTGCGACTACCACTTCATAGCCGGCCTGAATCAGCTCGACAGTCACGTGGCTGCCGATAAATCCGGCACCGCCTGACACTAGAACTCTTTTGCTCATAGTTATTGTTTATTAAATCCAAGTTCCGCACTTGCGGGACTCAAGTTGTTAAATTCTTCATTCCCCAATGAACTGCAAATTTAAGAAATAATGCTGATAAAGGATTGTAAAATCTTCACTTGTTGCATATTCTTCATAACTTTGTCATGATTCAGGCACAACCATTATATTGCTGCCGCCTCTAGAAGAGGCATTATAATTTACAGATTATGAGACGCAATTTATTTATCATATCATTGATATTGCAGTCTGTCACCGGTTTCGGGGCTTTTGCCCAGACCGGACGTCCGGCGGCAGCGCAAAAATACATTGACCTCAAACTGAAGGAAGAGCCTTTCCGTTCAGGTCTCACGGGTATTCTTGCGGTCACGTTCCGCGGGGACACCCTTGCCGAGCACAACAGCCGACAGAAACTCATCCCGGCCTCCACTGCAAAGCTCATCACTACAGGACTGGCAATCAACGGATTGGGCGCGGATTACAGGTTCTCCACCAAACTGGGGTACAGCGGAAGAATTTCTGATGACGGGACTTTGCACGGGGACCTCTATATCATCGGCGGAGGCGACCCGACCATTGCGAGCGGTGATAAAATCGCACCGTCCAGGGACAGCCTGTTCGCCAAATGGGGCAGGATGCTCAAGAGAGCGGGCATAAGGAAAATCAATGGCGCTGTCATCGGGGACGGCAGGCTTTATGACGGACCTATCGAAAATCCGTCCTGGTCCTACGATGACCTCGGAACGTTCTACGGAACCGGCGGCAATGCACTTTGTTTCCACCGTAACATCCAGAAAATCAATGTATCTCCTTCGGAGGAGGGTAAGGTCAATGTTGCCGTGGCGTACCCGGCCGCGCCGTGGATGGAGCTTTATTCTACCGCCAATGTCGCTCCCGCCGGAAGCGGGGACAATCTGTACCTTATAAACACTGACCTTTGTCCTGTGGCTGAAATGCGTGGTTCATTGGCATCGGACAAGGGGGCAAAGACGGAAGAATGCAGCAACAAATACGGGGCATTGACCTGCGCCTGGTATTTTGCGGAGGCACTGGAGAGAGGCGGCGTCAATGTGGCACGTGTCGGCGACATTGACAGTTTCGGAAATATCCGCATCGCTCCTTCGTGGGGGCATCTTGAGAAGACGGGGCTGAACACTCTACGTAAGGCCCCGGCCCAGAAGGACATCACTATTATCGGAGAGAGCAAATCGCCTTCTGTCAAGGAGATAGCCCGCATCACAAATAAGCGCAGCGATAATTTCTATGCAGAGACCTTGATCAGGGAGCTTTCCAGAGTCAGGACCGGTTCCGCCTGCTATGATTCCTGCAAGGTGGTGCTTCTCAGGGAACTGGATTCACTGGGCATCAGTACGGAAGTCGGAATCAGGATGGTTGACGGCAGCGGCCTCGCACGCCACAATTACATTGCCCCGGACTTTTTCTGCCGTTATCTGAAAGCAATGGCTGCATCCGAGGCCGGCAAGACATTCATTTCAGTCATCAATTATGCCGGCAATGAAGGCATGACGTCCCGCCTCAAGGGCCAGACTGACGCGCTGAGGCATCGTGTCCACATGAAGAGCGGGTCGATGAATGGTGTCGTCTGCTATAGCGGTTACATTCTTCCTCCGTCTGGAAAGCTCGAAGAGACGGTAATCTTTTCCATCATGACCAACAACATCCCGACCCGGACGTCCGTCGTCACCCGTTTCATCGACAGGCTGATCGTGCTGCTAGCGGAATAAATGAGGGACGGAGCGATCTTTGTGCGCTCCGTCCCTATCACATTATATTACAGCAATCCTACAGTTCCCAGGCATACAGTTCCGCAAGGGAGAGATTGTAGTCACGGGCTGCCTCAAGAGCCTCATCTTCAAGGGAATAATAAAGTGAAAACTCCATGATATTGTCAATGAGGGAAATCTCGCCGGCCTGAAGCCTGTGCTCTGTCAATGCCATGGCTTCAGTCGAGACGGCAAGTGACTCGGACAAAGTCGAAGAAATCTCCTGCAGGCCCTTGGCCTTTTCATACAAGCCCATAAGGCTGCTGTACAGCTGGTTGGCAGCGTCACGCTCCTCCAGTTTGGACGCCTCATAAGAAGAGTTTGCCTGACGTACCTTGCTGCGTACGGACCAGAGCGGAATGGACAGGCCAAGAGTAAGGCCACGGAAATTGCTGCCCTTCACAAGTTCAGCCATATATCCGGCGGTAAGAGTCGGATAATTGGACATCTTGGCAGTCCTCGCCTCACCGGCATTGACCTCGACATTCTTGCGCATGTAATCGAGTTCCGGACTGCGCTGCGACATCTCGTCATACCAGATGCGGAAATCGGCAGGCAACATCACATTCTCGTCATATACAAGAGCATTGACCTGAACAGCTTCGCCGCCGTTAAGACGCTGCAAGTCAGCAAGAAGCGAAGCCCGCTCGATTTCATTGCGGGCCAGGGCGTTCTTCTGGGCGACATAGGCCAGATGTGCCTTATTGACCTCTATCATGTCCGTCTCTCCGCGCAACTGCATATCACGGTAAGCCGCCTCGATTTTCTCAGAACGGGCAATCCTCTCAGACAGTTCAGAAGCCAGGGCATTGCAATATACAATATTGATATACAGACTCTTGGCCTCAAGCAGAACACGCTGGCGGTCGATGCGGTACTGTGCATCAGAAAGAGCCGTCTTGGAAGTCGCGAGCTTGCCGCGGGCTCCTGTCAATGCCGCAAGATCAACACTCTGTGTGACAGACACATCCTTTCTGGTACCGATATCTGCAGGACTGCTCCAGAGATAATCGAAACCAATCTCAGGAGCATCCAAAGCACGCTCCGCCTTATATCCATACTGCTCAGACTCAGCACGTTTCCTCAACGCCTGAAGTTCTGTATTGTTCTGCTCTATCATTGACAAAATATCCGAGATCTTCTCCTGAGCAGAAGCCGGAACAGCAGAAACCGAAGCCGAGACAAGCGACAGGGCGATGCATGCTGCCCGGAATGAAATATTTAATTTATTGATAATCATATAATTCCTATTTATTACTCTTTCTCCTGCTGATGAGGATATAGACCACAGGGATGATGAAGCCGTTGAGCATCGTCGAAGTCAGCAAACCGCCGAGAAGAACCTTCGCCATCGGGCTCTGGATTTCGTTGCCCGGTAGTTCGCCGCCGAGAGCGAGAGGTACGAGTGCCAATGCAGATGTCAATGCTGTCATGAGTATCGGGTTCAGTCTATCCAGAGAGCCCTTAATTACAGCATCATGAAGAGACAAGCCCTCACTGCGAAGTTCATTGTACCTGTCAATCAAGAGCATACCGTTACGTGTGGCGATTCCGAAGAGAGAAATGAAACCGATAATCGCAGGGATACTGATAATCTTGTCCGCGAAGAAGATGGCGAAGATACCTCCGATAAGGGCCAGAGGAAGATTCAGGAGCACGGCAGAAGCCTGTCTGACATCCTTGAACTGACCATAAAGAAGCAGGAATATCACGATTATCGCCATCAATGACGTGAACAGCAATGTTCTGGAGGCCGACTGGGCGCTCTCGAACTGACCGCCATATTCCACATGATAACCTTCCGGCAGCTCGACATTGTCATTAATCGCCTTCTGAATCCTGGTCACTGCACCCTGAAGGTCGCCATCTGAGACATTGGCAGAGATGACAATCTTGCGGGCCACATTCTCCCTGTTGATGGTATTAGGGCCGGCTGCAGAACGGATCTGCGCAATCTGTCCGAACGGAATCTTTCCGCCCACGGCATCCACAGAAATATTTCTGATTTCCTCAATGCTGTTGCGGCTGTCATCCGCAGCCTTGAGAGTAAGATCAAACACCTTGTTTCCTTCATACACCTGAGAAACCACCTTTCCTGCAAGGTAAACCTCCACCATATCATTGAATTCAGACGGAGTTATACCATATTTTGCCATCATTTCACGATTCGGGACTATCTGAAGCTGAGGACGTTCAATCTGCTGCTCGACATTCAGGTCCGCGATTCCCGGGATTCCCTCTATCTCAGACTTTATCTGATTTCCGAGCAGGAACATCTTGTCCAGATCAGTACCGAAAAGTTTGATTGCGATGTTTGCACGTGTGCCGGAAAGCATGGCGTCAATACGGTGCGATATAGGCTGGCCTATCTCGACATTGACACCAGGCAGCGTATTCAGTTTGGCTCTCACCTCCGCGACGACTTCCTTCTTGGAGCGTTTTCCGAGTTCGAACGGAGCTTCGATTTCAGAGACATTGACACCAAGCGCATGCTCGTCGAGTTCAGCGCGGCCTGTCTTTCGTGCGACAGTCTTTATCTCTGGAACAGTCAGAAGGAGTTCCTCAGCCCTGCGGCCCACATTGTCGGACTCCTCCAGCGATACTCCGGGAAGAGTGCTGACATTGATAGTGAACGAGCCCTCGTTGAATGCAGGAAGGAAGCTGCTGCCGAGGCTGAAGAAGATTCCCAATGCCACTGCGAACAGGGCCAGAACTGCGCCCAAAGTGGTTTTCTTGTGGGAAATCACCCATTCGAGCGCCACATTGTAAACTTTCTGGAGCCATCTCACGATTGCAGGATCTTTACCGGCCTTGTCGCTCTTGTCGCCGCCGAGAAGATAACTGCAAAGGACAGGGGTCAATGTCAATGCTACCAGAGTAGATGCGAAAAGTGCCGTAATAAAGGCAATTCCGAGAGGTCGGAGCATACGGCCCTCCATTCCTGTAAGGAAGAAAAGCGGCACGAAGCTGACCACGATGATAAAGGTGGAGTTCAGAATCGGCAGACGGACCTCACGGGAAGCATTGAAAACGACCTCGATAACGGATTTGCGCTCCGACTCAGGGAGTCTGCGGTTCTGTCTGAGATGCTTGAATACATTCTCCACATCGACGATCGCGTCATCGACCAGCGAGCCTATTGCAATCGCCATACCACCGATACTCATCGTATTGATAGTCAATCCCATAAACTTCAATGTCAGAATCGACACGACAAGGGACAGAGGAATGGTGACGAGTGAAATCAATGTCGTGCGGACGTTCATGAGGAAGAAGAACAGCACGATTATGACGAACAGCGCACCCTCGTAGAGGGACTTCTTGATATTGTCAATGGAACTGTCGATGAATTTCTGCTGGCGGAAAATGTCCGTTGCAACATTGATGTCAGCCGGAATCTGAGTTTTCAGGTCCTCGACGGCCTTGTCGAGTTTCGCGGTAAGTTCAATCGTGCTCGCGTTCGGCTGCTTGGTGACCGTCATCAGTACGGCAGGTTTGCCCCTGTGCGACGCGAGACCAAGTTTCGGAGCCTTCGCTCCTGCCTTGATTTCAGCGATACTTGCCAATGTTATAGGGGCATCACCATCCATCTTGACCACAGCTCGGCCGATGGCATCGGCATCGTTGGTGGAGAGCACTCCGCGGATGATATATTCGTTGCCATATTCATAGAGGACACCGCCGGCAGAACTCCTGTTCATATCCTGAGCGGCATTCATAACTTCCTGAAGGGTAATGCCATAGTGGCGCATCTTCTCAGGAGAAAGCAGAATCTGGTACTCTTTTATATCGCCGCCGAGAACCGTTACCTGGGCTACACCGCCCAATGAAAGAAGGCGTGGTCTGATAGTCCAGTCAGCAATGGTGCGGAGGTCCTGCATCGACGTTTTGTCTGAAGTGAGACCGATAATGAACACCTCTCCGAGGATGGACGACTGTGGTCCCAATGTCGGTTTTCCGCATGTCGGCGGCAATGATTCACTTACCTCGGCAAGTTTTTCGGAGACGATCTGCCTGTCTTTGTAAATATCTGTACCCCAGTCGAATTCGACCCAGACTACGGAGAATCCGGTCGTGGATGAGGAACGTACTCGTCTGACATCAGTGGCACCGTTGACTGCTGATTCCACAGGGAAGGTAACAAGTTTTTCCACTTCTTCCGCAGCCATTCCGGTAGCCTCTGTCATAACCACGACGGTAGGGGCATTGAGGTCCGGGAATACATCCACGTCCATGTGGTACGTGGTGTAGATGCCGCCCACCATCAGCAAAACTGCAGCCATCAGAATAAACAGCCTGTTCTGCAATGAGAATCGGATGATTTTATCTAGCATAAGCTTTTATGATTTGAGTGCAGTTGCTATTAATGTTCGTGTGAGTGTCCAGGGATGGCGCTTGCCACTGAAGCGAGTTTCACCTGATATGCGCCGACGGTGACAACTTCGTCTCCCTCGTTCAGGCCCTTCAGGATTTCCCTGCGGAGGCCGTCGCTCTCCCCTATCTTCACTTCCTGCTTGCGGTACTCGGTCTTGCAGATTTTCACATAGACTGAATAGACGCCCTGTTCTTCTATCAATGCTGTTTCAGGCACAGATATAACATTATCTTTCTGGCCTTCAATAAGATACATTTCACAGAACGCTCCAGGGATAAAATTGCCTGTATTGTTGAATTCGAAGATTACTGGAATATAGAATGAACCCTGCGCGGCTGACCTGCCGGCAGAAATCATGCGTCCCCCGAGATTTTTCACGCTGTATGTTTCCTCTGAATATGAAGGTCTGAAATTGGCGCTGATGATTCTGTTGGCACTTGCCCAATACTTTTCAGGAAGGTCGGCACGGAGCTGAAGTCTCCTGTTCTGGCTTACTATCGCTACCGGCTGGCCTGATGTGACATAGTCGCCCTCATTTACAAGAACCTCCTTCACATATCCTGTCATAGGAGACATGAGGGACAGACCTTTTGCGCCTGCTTTGCTGGCATAGGCATCGTATTCAGCTTTCGCCGTCTCATATTCTTTCTTGGCCTGGTCGTAAGCCTTCTGTGAAATGGCATTGACCTTAATCAGGCTCTCTGCCCTTTCAAATTCCTTTTTGGCGGCTTCGTATGCTGCTGCAGACTTTGCTACAGGGTCACCGTCAGCCATATTCTTGGCAGAGATTACGGCAATTGCCTGTCCTTCAGCCACTCTGGAGCCGGGAAGAAGTCTGGACTGGTTTCCGGCGGCCTTGCCGCCTAAAGTAATGACTCCTGATGTTGTAGCAACGACTGCCGTCTCATCGCCCTGCGCCGGGAGAATTTCTCCGCTGGTCCTCATGACGGCGCTGAATACTCCGCCTTTAACTATCTCTGTTTCAAGACCTGCCGCTTTGGCACGCTCTTCGGTAAATTCCACTACGCCCGGCTCATGAGCATGTTCGTCGTGAGAGTCGTGGCTATGGCCTTCGTGATTGTGTGCATCATGAGAATGCCCCTCATGGTCGTGCGAGTGGCCTTCTGCCTCATGGTCATGGGAGTCACAATCGTGGTCGTGTCCTTCGTGGTCATGACCTGCATGAGCTTCTGTGTGCTCGTGGTCATGTGCATCTGATCCTGCCTTGTTATTATTGTTTCCGCAGCCGACTGCCATCATAAGGCCGGCCACAAGATAATATGGTATATGTTTCATGTTTGTATGTAAGAATATATGTTCTGAATCCAGAATAGCCTTTCAGTCAGCGACTTGCAGGCCAATAAGAAATATTTTGCAGATGATTCAGGCTACAGGAGGGGCACGGAGCCCTTTGGTTCTTACACGATATTGATACGAAAGTTTGTCATGGACAAGGATCTGTTTTTCCTTGGACTTGACTTCGACAGAGATTTCAGGAAGAATCTCCTGAGGAACGACATATTCAAGTGCCAGATGTCCTGACGGGACATTCTGAACCCTGGAAAGAAGAGTGACGAGAGAGTGGATGCGGCAGTTTTCCGTGCCGTTTCCGCAGTGATGATGGTCCGAACCGCAACAATCAGCCTGACAGTTACAACAGTCGCTGCCGTCGAAGCAGATATAGTCGATATGATGGGCCGTCGCGGAACTGCCGCAATGATGATGGTGCGGAACTGCGGACATAAGCAGCATTATCAATGCCGCCATGCTCATCAGTATTTTGGAAACCATCTTTTTCATATTCTCAATCTGGACAAAGATACGACTTTTTATGATACGTTTTAGTCGATTTGTGTCACAAATTTACAAACTGCGCTCTGCAACCGGGTTGCGTATTTAAAAAACACGATAAAAACTTAAAAATCATAAAAACTTGCATTGACTTGAGCCACTTTTCCGGCATTGACACCTGATTATTTGGCAGATTTGCAGATTCGGCACCAACGACATTGATGATATGGGAAAAACTTATTCTTTTGCGAGAGAACTGGGCGGCGTCCTGATGGAGGAGGCCAGAACCGTCATTGACATACTGATTCCTAAAACCTGCATAGTGTGCGGAGAGACATTGACCTCACGCGAAAGGCATCTATGCATAAATTGCCAGGCCGACCTTCCATTGACCTTTTTCTGGGAGCAGAAGAAAAATCCGATGGCCGACAAGGTCAATGCCTTCGTGCAGAAAAGAATTGAAGCCGAAGTCAATGCAGGTGAGGCTGTTACGCCTGACGAAACCAGTATGACACAAGCAATGCCGCGTATTCACTACTCCTATGCGGCCGCCCTGTTTTTCTATCATGGAGAGAACAAATACAAGAAAATTCCTCAACGGCTGAAATATCTGGCGGACATCGATGAAGGCACTTTTTACGCGAGGATGCTCGGCGAATTCATGAACGACTCGGAGCACTTTTCTGACATTGATTTTATCATTCCCGTCCCGTTGCATTGGGCGAGACAGTGGAAAAGAGGCTATAACCAGGCGGAGGTCATTGCCAATGCCCTTGCGGAAAAATTGGGAGTCCGCGTCAGGACGGACATCCTCCTCCGCCGGAAAAGCACGAAGACCCAGACCAAGTTAGGGGTTGAAGCGAAGAAAGCCAATGTAAACCAAGCGTTTACATTGACCCCTCATATTCCGGTCCCGAGTGCCCGACATGTCCTGCTCGTCGATGACGTTTTCACTACAGGCGCCACGACGGCAGCCTGCCTGTCCGTCCTCCAGCCCTTCTTCGGCCCCGAGGTCCGAATAAGCTGCGCTACTCTCGGCTTCGTGAACAATGGTTAGAAGGCTGGCGGCATTTGCATACCCTTTTGGGCAGTCCCCAAGTCGTCCCGGATAGTTTTTCGTCGGGGGTCAGACATATTTTTCGAAATAGATGCAGGACGCAGGACGATGTTACGGGATTTTTTCGTAAATTGTCGGAATTAATAAACAAAACAGTAATGACTAGCGAAATAAGAAATCCTGAACTCTGGAGAGACGGAGAATTGAAAATCGAATGGGTCAGAAGACATATGCCGCTTCTGGCAGGACTTGAGAAAGAATTCAAGGAAACCAAGCCATTCAAAGGCAAGAAAATAGCATTGTCAGTGCATCTTGAGGCAAAGACAGCCCATCTCTGCGAGATATTGGCAGAGGGCGGCGCCGAGATGTATATCACAGGCAGCAATCCGCTTTCCACACAGGATGACATTGCTGCGGCGCTCGTTCATGAAGGACTGAACGTATTTGCGGTTCACGGAGCATCAGACGAAGAATATATGCAGGGCATCAGGCGCGTGATCGAAGTCGGCCCGAACATTATCATTGATGATGGCGGAGACCTTGTCAATATGATCCATACGGAATACAGGGAGCTGATTCCCAATGTGATAGGCGGATGCGAAGAGACCACCACCGGTATTCTGAGGCTTGAGGCCATGAACAAGAAGAAGGAGCTGGAGTTCCCGATGATGCTCGTGAACAATGCGGACTGCAAGCACCTGTTCGACAACCGTTACGGTACAGGCCAGTCAGTATGGGACGGCATCAACAGGACGACCAACCTTATCGTAGCAGGCAAGAATGTCGTTGTCGCAGGCTACGGATGGTGCGGCAAGGGCGTGGCAATGAGAGCAAAGGGCCTCGGAGCCGATGTCATCGTCACCGAAATTGACCCAATCCACGCAATGGAAGCCGTAATGGACGGATTCAAGGTTATGTCAATGTCAGAAGCCGCTGCAGAGGGCGACATCTTCGTGACTGTCACCGGATGCAATGATGTCATCACTGCAGAGCATTTCCTGAAGATGAAAGACGGAGCCATCTGCTGCAACGCAGGTCATTTCGACGTGGAAGTTGCCGTGGCGGCATTGAAAGAAATGGCGGTCAGCCATGCTCCGGCAAGAAACAACATCGAAGCATACAAACTGGAGAACGGCAGGACAGTATATATCATCGCTGAAGGCCGTCTCGTGAACCTTGCGGCCGGTGACGGACATCCGGCAGAAATCATGGACATGTCTTTCGCAATCCAGGCCCTCAGCGCCAAGTATCTCGTGGACAATGAGAAAACTATCGTAAGGGAGAACGGGAAGATGCTCAATGCGGTGCCACGGGAAATCGACAATGAGGTCGCATTCCGCAAACTCGCGGACTGGGGCATCAATATCGACAAGCTCTCGGAAGAACAAAGCAAATATCTCTACGGAGGCCACTGATTATGTAACTAATTACTATTTATTAACTATGTTCGACAAAAGTGTTTATGTAAAAAGGCGTCAGACGCTGTTGGAAAGAATGAAGAACAGCGCAGCCGAAGGCAGAAGGGGTATTGCCCTGTTTATCGGCAATACGGAGGCTCCTGCACAGTATAAGGACAACTGCTACAAGTTCCGTCAGGACAGCACATGGCTGTATTTCTTCGGAATCGATGCTCCGCTCTATGCGGCTGTCATTGACCTTGACAACGGAGAAGAGACGATTTTCGCGGATGATGTGGAAATAGGAGATATCATCTGGATGGGTCCCCAGCCTAGCGTGGCTTCTATCGCAGCTGGTGTAGGTATCGAGAAATCAGCACCTTACAAGGCGCTCGACGCTGTTGCCGGAAAAGCTGTTGCCGAAGGTCGTCCAGTGCATTTCATAAAGCCTTCAAGGTATTACAATACCATGAAGATCGCATCGCTTATCGGATGCGGAGACGGCGAAGTGGCCGGAAAGTTTTCACTGGCATTGACAAAAGCCATCATTTCCATGCGTCTGGTGAAGGAGGATTGCGAAATCGAGGTTCTCGACGATGCAGCTGACCTCGGGTATGAGATGCATTCTGTCGCAAGGGACAGCATCAGAATAGGTATTCTGGAGCAGGAAGTCGTCGGCAAGATGGAGGCTGTCACCTTGTCGAAGGGTTGGGGCGTTTCATTTGCCACAATTCTCACACAGCATGGCGAGACATTGCATAACCATCTGCATGACAAGATTATAGAGCCTGGCAAGCTGATGGTAATCGATGCCGGTGCCGAGAACAATATGCATTACGCTTCCGACTTCACACGTACATATCCGACAAGCGGCAAGTTCACCGCAAAGCAGAGGGATATTTACCAGATTGTGTGCGACTGCAACGAGTTGGCTTTCAATCTCACCAAGCCTGGAACGACATACAGGGACGTGCATATCCAGACTATGGCCCTCATGCTTGAGCGTCTCCGCGCACTCGATATCGTCCGCGGTGATGTCCAGAGCATGGTAGAAGCGGGCGTGGCAGGCTTGTTCATGCCTCACGGCCTCGGCCACAACATGGGTATGGATGTCCATGACATGGAAGATTACGGAGAGACTTATGTCGGCTATGACGATGACCAGGTGCGTTCTACCCAGCTCGGCCTCGGCAGCCTCAGAATGGCCAGAAAGCTCGTTCCGGGCAATGTCATCACTGATGAGCCGGGAATCTATTTCATTCCGGCATTGATAGAGCAGTGGAAGGCGACCAATGCTGACCATGGTTTCGTAAACTACCAGAAACTGGAGTCTTATTATGATTTCGGAGGTATAAGACTCGAAGATGATGTCCTGGTAACTGCGGACGGCGCACGCAGACTCGGAAAGCACAGACTACCTATCTTCCCTGACGACATCGAGGCGGCAATGAAGAAATAAACTCTTAAACAGTTCCGTCTCGGGACAACTTAACGAGAACTTCACATTTAGGGGCTTAGGAGAACAGTTGGAAACAACTTTCAGTTTCTGAGCCCCTTTACAATCCTAATTAACATCAACCATGAAACACAAAATCGTATAGGGGAGAATTGGACACCGGGCGAATACGATTTCACATATAATAAACACATAACCTCTAAATAACATTGAAAATAAAAAAGTTACTTTAGGGTCAGGTTTTTGTCTGTGTCCGCGTCGTCTATTTCGCTGTGTGATTTTCAGTGTGATTTCCGGTGCGATTTTCGACCCTCTTGACAGGTAGATTTATCTGTAATC
>ERZ780125.155-NODE-155-length-29531-cov-3.48765_pt1 | contig 29531 bp, 43 predicted proteins | sample MGYA00433082_ERZ780125 | MGnify/ENA primary metagenome ERZ780125 (study PRJEB29588, sample SAMEA1970465) | human gut metagenome | biome: human gut; feature: human-associated habitat; material: faeces | place: Denmark | collected 2008/2010 ... | reverse complement strand
AAATTTATTATTATATTTGCATTATAAAATAATAAATAATTATGAACTCAGACTTAAAAATCACCCTATCCAGGGTATTGGAAAAACCATTACAAATCAATGGAACTGATACTGAAACTCATTATATAAATGAGTTATTCAAACGTTTAGTATTTCATGAATTACTAAATAAACTGAACCTAAAAGACCTATACCACTATAGAGACAATGTTAAATATTGTCCTGGTAAGGTAGAATTAAATTTCACCCTTAATAAACAAGAACTAGATTCCTTAATAAACCAAATAACCAGTATGGATAATGTACAAAAGACCTATACCATACTTCAATCAAAATTACATGATTTAAATAAAGAGGAACAAGAAGAATTAATCCAATTACTAATAAAAAACTATGGAAGAAATATTTGAAACTCTAAGAAAACAAATAAAAGGGGATTTTGACCAAAATAACATAATAATTATATTGGATAATTCAATCTCCTTAACCTGTAAAAAACACCCAATTCCAGGCACCAAAACAATAGCATTATCATAATACAGCCTTATCTAATTGATACCATAGAAAAAATAGGTATACAATCAATAAGTATGTATGAACAATATCAAATGATAGCAGTATACCAAAACCAAATACCATATCTAGACCTATTAATTCAAGTACAATGGATAAAGATATCACTAAACCTAAAATGGTATTTCACAGGAATGTTCATACAGCAAAAGTTATCTAAATTAAATGAGGATATAATCAGACATGAAACAATCATTGGAAAACCACTTACAAAGGAATATACAAGGTTCTTCAATGAACCCAAAAAACAATATGAACTAACCATCAAAAACTATCTACAATGGAAGAAGATTTAAACTTATTATCAGAAGAATTATTAGAACAAATCTTTGTATATCTAATTGATATAAACTGGGAAGAAGACCAAATAGATGAAATCCTAGACCAAATATGGGGAATAGAGAAAGAACTAGAACTAGATAAGGATTTAATCCTATTACCCAACTTCCCATATATAAATACATATCTAGAGGACTACAAATACCTAATAATATATGAATCACCTAAATATATTCTTCTACAAGATATACCAAATAAATTATACGACTATCTAGAACAAATAGACCTAATCCCATTCCAAGGATACTCAACTACTTACCAAGAACTAGAATACAATTACAATTACCACATAAGGTACAAATCCCAGGTCCAAAAAATAAAAGAACAACTAGAACAAGAATCCCAACAACTAATCAAGAACCTAATCCTATCCAACCAAATAGATAATGTAACCCCAACCCAAATCAAAATCCAATTCTAATACAAATATAGGGAACTCCCAAAACAAAGAAGGAAGTTCCCTATTATAATACTAAATCCCAATAACCTACGTACAAAAGGATTATAAAATACCACCCAACCCCAAACATAAAAAACCAAATAATAATATAAAGAACCAACCCATATAAATAAAAGGGTAATATAATAATAAACAATATATATAAAACCAAATTACCTTAAATCCTATTCCCTTTTATTTACACCCTCTTTTTTATTTATTCTCTATTCAGGATTTTTAATAAACTGAACAAAAAAGCATAAAAACTATATCAAAACATATAGTCTATCAGCCCCCGCCGGGCCCTTTTTTGGTGTTTTTAGGTAGTTCGAGAGGTACTGTTTACCCCATGTTTTTGAAGCTTTTTGACTTTTAGGGCTCCCCTACCCTTTAAAAAAAAGTCTCAAAAACACAGCGTTTTGGCTCACTCACAAATCCAAAAAATTGCCCAAAAAGGCAATCCTAGACCCAATTTTGGGGCCCAAAAGGCAATTTTTAGGTACCTAAAAGGCAATTTTTTGGGCCTAAAAGGCCCTCGGATTTATAAAAAATAGGCAATTTTGAGGCCCAAAATTGAGGGATTTTTATAAAAATAGGTACCTAAAATGGTCCAGGATTTATAAAAAATTGCCTAAAATTTGAATCCTGAGGGCAATTTTTAGGTAAAATTTTAGGGATTTTAGGCAATTTTTAGGCTTGGATTTAATAAAAAAGGCCCTTCTAGGTACCCAAAAAGGTAAAATTTTGGGTAATTTTAGGGCCTAAATTTAATAAAATTAGGGTATTCAGGTACCTATTTTAGGTAAAATTTTAATAAAAATAGGGCCCAAAAGTACTTAGGATTTAAAATTCCCATCAACAATGTGTAAAGGATTTAAGGCCCTTTGGGTTATTTTTCCTAAAATATCTTAGTAATTTACAAGTATAGAGCTAAGGGTTAATATTAAAAGTAAAAAAGAAACTCTAGAAGGTATATTAAAATTAAAAGCATGTAGACTATATAGAAAGAAGATAGATATTGATATGTTATTGAGATGACATCAATTAAGGCTTAAATTTAAGGCCCCGAATTTTTATTTGCATATTATATTATTATATATTATATTTGCATTGCAATTAAATGCAATAAATATATTATTAACAACACTAAAACATTAACAACATGATTACAATCAAAAGTCATTTTGCATTCTCAGGAATCAATATTCCAACATGCATTACTTGTTCAATCAACCCTTATTACAAAGGTAAACAATTCATTCAGGAGATAGATTTCCCAACTACATCATTCACAGAACCTCTGGGACAAAATTACATTAAATCAATAATTAATAACAATCTAAAAACACTAGACAATAACCTAACAGAATCACAAAAATACCCAAATGACTCAGAACTTGCATCAGAAACAGTAGAACTATATCATGCAATAAAACAATTAAACAAATACTTATTTACCAATAATCGAACATTTGACTTAGAATCATATAATCCAACAATACAAAACCTTATAAATAACTTAAAATAATCACTTTAAAAACTTAACATTATGAATGCTCTAGAATTTAACAATCAAATTGCAAACTTAATCACAGGGTTCATTGCTAATATTCCAACAATTGCTCAATTTGACCCAGAAAACGAAAGACCCAACAAGGATTTCATTCCAATCATAGAACTGGCAAATCTAAATTACCAGTTAAACCCAAATGATCACTCTTCACAATTAAATATTACGCTTAGAAGCACCCTAGATTCAAAGGAAGAGGAATTCGATGAACCTCTACAAAATAAAGTCAATCAATATGTTCAGAACTTTATTGATAACCTAACAGAATTAGCTGGATTACATTTAATAACAATAAGCACTGGGACTCCATTAAAAATATATCAACATTTAATAATGGGGGACACCCTAACATATCATGAATCAGATTTCAATTATTATATCACTTATTCACAATATTTAGACTAAGTTTCCATAATAATAACATAATCCTGAATGACTGGGAGACCTAAAAAGTCTCCCTTTCTTTTTGTGAATCAGAAAATTCCTACCAACAAAGGCTCAAACCGAAAAAGGCCTTTACCTTATGACAATTATTGTAATCCTGATTTTAAGAATCACCCAATAAATTACTTCCTACGCCCTATAACACATCCTGACCCAATATTCAGGAACTCAATCCTACACTTACCCACTGGGAGCAAAATTATTATATAATATATGATTGGAATAAAAATAAAATTATTATATTTGCATTGTATTATTAACAACTAAAATTTATTTTTATGGAAACAACAAAAAATTATTTAGAGAGAATGCAAGAATTAAATGCAATCGCAACAAATTTATTTATGGGACCCAACAGACCCCAATACAAACTTGCCATAATTTTAACCATTGACTATGCAGGAGCTTATGGGCTCTCATTACCTGGTAACCTAAACATTATTAATAACGAATACTTCGAAATAACGGGAGACCCAAATAACGAAGGTTACTTTGCTCAAATAACCTCTTTACCCTTCGAGGACCAGGTAAACCTAAAACACCAAATCGCTAACATAATAACTCATAACCTAAGTTACCTAAATAACTGGTTAAACTCCAATCCTGACGATGGGGACTATTTCGACTATATACCAAGCTTAATCGACCAAATGCTCCAATTAATAAACTTAGGCTTCAAAACCTTGGACAACTTTAAAAACGAATACGACTACATTTACGAAAAACTCCAAACACAAATTAATAAATATAACGAAATGGACCCCGAAAACGGTATTAACCACATTAACCTAAATACCTTCACCTTAACTGAAGGTTACATGATACATATGCACCTATAAAAAACCTAAACCCAATTAGGAGCCCTCAACAATGGGCTCCTTTTATTTTCGCCTTAAAGGGACCACCTACGCCCTTTAAGCAAAATTAGCAAATTTTATCAATCGCTTGAATCCTTATATCGCTTGAAAATAACCACATACGCTTGAAACTACTTACCTTTGATTATTCTTTTACTATCAAAGAAACAAGGCAATATATAAATATCATTCTAGAGCCTCAAAGAATTTAAACATATTTACTCTAATGGCCATAATTCTATTATTTCTAAGAAATATTACTTCCTACCTGATTTACTACATACCCAATCCTAAATATATAACCCAATATAAATACCAACAAATCAATTTCCTAAACTATACATACCTAATCAGATAATTAATATATTGCTAACAACGCATGTGCACCTTTCAGGCATACCAACAATGGTTCCCATCAACAAGGGCCTAATCTTACTAACGCCTTCAGACCCCCGTGACAAATTTGTAAAAAATTGTAAAAAGAAATAAAAATAAAAATTATTTATTTTCATTCTAAATAATATTATTTATATTGATTCTAAATTATTTTATTTAGAATTTTTCTAAATAAAAATATTTTATATTTTTTAACTCCAAAAGTATTGACAAACGAATAAAAATATATTATCTTTGTTGTGTAAACGAAAGGGGAAATATTTCCCAATTCATTACACATTATTATATTATTGTTTAACTATTTAATTTTTTTTAATTATGGGAACAAAAAATTTTATTGACGAATTGTTAACTAATGAGATTTTTGTTAAAAATTCAAATGGAAAAAAATCCTCAATCTATAAGAGGGAATTATTTGCAGGATTGTTAGATGATGACAAAAAGAAGTTACGTAGACAATTGCGTAGAACTTTACAAAACAAATTTTTATCCACATTTTTAACCATTCGAAAAAATGAAGTTGAATTGAAGAAATTGTCAAAAATTTGGGTTGAATATGCAAACAAAGTGTATAATAATATAGAGATTGTTTGCGAATCAAATACAGATTTGGAAACGCAAAAATTAATTAAACAATTTTTAGAATCTATGAAAAATTGTGAAGCAAAAACAAAATAAATTTCTAATTGAGTAGGGGATAACTCCCCTACTCCAAAAATCAAAAAAATTATGAAAAAGGAAAATAAACGTTATATTAACTTTGTTAGAAAGGAAATACAAAATGAATTAGATACTTTTCAAAGTTTTTTTTCAACCCCAATTTTTGAAAAAAAAGTAGTGTATAAAGATGGGGATAAGATTTATATTTGCTTTCGTGATAATGAGGGATTTTTAGAAAAATTTAATCAAAATTTTTACAAAGACTTAAAAAGAAAAATTCTTATTTCAATTCGTTCTAAACTAATTCGTAATAAAAAATTTAAGTTAAAACGATTAGTTAATTTTGAAAAACAAAATATTACTGCAATCATTTATGAAACTCTTTAATGCTTTATAATTATGAATACAAACGATAAACAAAGATTAAGTTTAATTTTTAAATTTGTACAAACCTTTCAAAATCAAATTAGATTGTTTGATTTTGACGTAAATTGCAATCAAAACGAACAAATTTGTGGAGTAATTCGATTAAATGAAAATTCAAATTGGGAAGAAATGGAACAATTTCTAATTGAAAATAAATGCAATTCGATTTTTGATTATTACGAAGTAGATAAAGATAATTTAATAATTGAAATGGAATAAATTTTTAGTTAATTAAGTTAATAAAGGGGGACAAATTTTGTCCCCTATTTTTTTACATAATTTAGTTAAAATAAACCTACCCTACCCCCTTCCCAAAGCCACAACTTTTAGAGCCCATAGTAATGGGAACCCAAGGGAACCAGAGAGAGAAGAGAACCCAACACAACAACAAATAACCCCATAGAAACCCCTGAAAGCCAAAAACAACCAATCCATAACCAATAACAACCCCCCTCTCCAATCAATCCAACAAAACCCAAATTATCCTTCAAACCCAATTTCAAAAAAAAAATCCCAATCCCCCAATAGTAATGGGAATCTCAATCTCTATTTCAATTAAAAAGGGCTACCTCCAAGAAAATATAAATATATCTTCAAAGAGATAACCCTAAAATAAAAACTAAAACTCTAGAAAAGAATATAAAGAATAAATCCTATGCCATATAAAATAACCATAACTGAATTCCATAAATCCTTATTGAATACTTTATTCAAATGGTCAAATACAATTGAGATTAGGTTTAATATTAAAACCAGGAAAAGGATTACTACCAATATAATGGATTTCTCATCACCAGCAAAATATTGCATTAGAAAAAATCCAAAAGAAAATCCAAAAAGTAAATTTATAATATCTCTTGTCATCCTGTTATCTTAATATCAAATAAACCTTCTATTTCCTCTATGGTAATTCCAAGGTATTCCAATTCCAATCTAAGGATATCAAATTCCTCATCTGTGGTTTCAGATATACTGGTTTCCGATAAATGCCTGAATGTAATATAATCATTGAAGGATAGAATATTCCTATTATTATCTACACTTAATAGGACCTTGAAATTAATTGCCATATCAGATGATATAGAATTTATAATTCCAATAAATTTACTAAATTTAGCTGTACCTTTGATGGTAACTAAGGTTCCTTTTTCTAATTCCATAATTTATAAACTTTTTTTAAAAAATCCACTATCAATTAATTCAACTATAATAATTACTATCAATGATGCTGGACTAAGGACTACAAGGAATAAACCCCATAATAAATCCCCAATAGTACATTTATCATTCCATTTTAATTTGATTAGAATAGCTGAAACTATTATTACACTAAGTATGCAGTATATTATAACCAAGGTCATTGCTTATTCCTCCCATTCTATCTTTTGTATTTTAATAACATTAGCTGTGGTTTCTCTTGCAATTTTCTCGGCAGTTTCTTTATCATATATGGCTTCTTTATGAATAATTATCCATCCCTCTTTCTTTTCAGGGAACATCATAAGGTTAAGATTATTATCATGCTCATCACATACACCATCAATATCATACTGATACGCATTTTCTTCTGTATCACAATTTATAATAGCAACAATTGGAAAGTTTTTATTGTTTAAATCAAAGCAAATAATCCTTGCCTTTCTCCCGTCTCTCGTGCAGACTGGTTTGCCTGCTTTGGCTGCTTCAAGGTCAAAGGGTTTCATCTTTTGCATATTGATAACTTGTTCAATATTTTTATGGTGTTTAAAACGAGGATTATTCTTCATACCCTCTTCTGAATATTCTCTTTCTTCCATATTTTCTTTGTTTTGTTTAATCTCTACAAATATCTCACCTTTTAGGCATGAATATGCAGGTTGATGGTTTATATAGTAACTCAATTTGCAGTTTCTTGAAAAATTATCATAAAAAGCACAATTATTACAAAGAGAATCAGGGACCTTTATTTTCTGATATGATTTATTCTCTACCATAATTGGATTCCCAACCTTTTCAAGTTTCCTAAAAACTACAGATTTATAATCTTTCCTATAAGGTGGTAAACAATTTCCTATTATATTAAGTACATTATTACAACAAATATTATTATGAGTATTGAAATGGCATATAATACACCCATACCCAGTATTCTCAATACATTGGTACCAATTATCCTGATAATTAAATATTTCACCTATTTTTCGTTCCATAATTCCAATTGTTTCCTTTCTCTTTTTTCCTGTAATTCATATACATTTTCATATAAATCCCTAATCTTCTTAAAGGTAATTTTAATTTTTCTAGAACCTTCTAGTTTTACACTTACTCTTTCCATATAACCTCTAGTTTCAAAATTACTTCTATATCCCAAAACTGTTGTATGTGAATAACCAAGGTCATTTATTAAATCCATAAAATCAAATTTTTCACCTACTGGTATTTGATTAAATCTTTTCCTAAGGATATCAAATTTACTCATAATATTAATTGTTTTATATTGAATATGTCTACTATATCTCAATTTGGTCATAAAAAATTCCTCTACTTGGAATAGAGGAATTGAATAGTAAAAGAAGGAAGAACCAAATACTTCTTTTATCTTAAAATTTCAATATTAATACATTCTAATCCCCAAGATTCTTCCATACTTGGGTCAAAATTACCAGTTGTAGAGATTTGTAAACCACCAAACATAAATTTTTTACCAGTAGAACTTGGGGAAGTAGAAGTAAGGTATACAGTAGTAAAATTTCTTTGTAAAGCATTAACATTATTGGGGTCAAAATCAATACTGTGTAAATCAACATATTTATTGTCACTTACCATAATATTACAATATCTTTCTGAAGTAACAATATTCTGAATAACAGAACATGCAAATAGACGTACCAATGGTGTATTATCACTTCTAGTAACATATATATCAAATGCAATATCACTGGGAGTTAATGATTTAGCTGACCTACTATTAAATACATTGGTCAAATAAACTGCCATTTCTTTAGTAATAGCAGAAAATTTTATTTCAAACCCATCTAATTTATCTTTGGGCATAATTGGGATTATTATCATACTGTTCTATTTTTTTAGGTTATTTTTTGGTTCTTCATATCAAAATAGTATATACAAAAAAACCACCAATATTTTCTCAAACCTTGGTGGCAAACAGTGAAACATAAATTCAGGAACGAGGTAAACATAAACTCATAGATGAGTTTCTTTACTATGGTTTTTAAAAAGTGTTATTACTGTATATAATAGTAAACTAAGAATTAATACTGGGGATATCATAAAAGTAATTACCATTATAAAAAAATGCCTTATATTATTCTTTGTACCTTTTACACCTGATTTCCTAACAGTATAATCTATTGCTATGGTTAATATTAACCCAATAAAATATATAATAATTAAAATTTTCATTGCCATAACCCTATACTGTTGCTAGAAATGAAAGGAATAATCCACCAATAATTAAAGCAATGATTACCAATGGTACAAAAAAGGTTCTAAAATTAGAACATTCTTCATCTAAACCTTTAAATATAGCCCAAATACTAAAAAAGCTATCTGTTGTTACTTTGTCAAATTTCCTTAGGATTAAAAAATCCAACATCTTTCTAATCATAAATATTTTTCCTCCATTTTTCTAAGTTTATTGTACAATTTAACCACTGATTCATTAGGTAATTTCCCTAATCCTTCATTAATTTTACCCAAAATTCTGGGTATTCTTTCCATGGATAATAAATAATTATATTTATCCTCATCAAATAGTTCAACCTTGAACTTAGAAGTAACAATACTGATAATATTTAGGTTATTATCTATGGTCATCCCATTATTAAGTTTGTATTTATTACCTTTTAATACAGAATCCACCAAAGTTTTTTCATAATGTGCTGGTCCAGTTACCAATAAAGCATCTTTTTCTTTAAGTTTCATATTTTTTGCATTATATAATTAAATTCAATAAGAAGTAGTATTTCGCAATACCTTTGTTGTATAATATATAATCTCTAAAACTTATAAAAATCATGGGTAAATTAAGAGTACTTGGAGTATGTGGAGCTCAAGGAGCTTTATTATTCCCTTTTAAAAAGTATTTAATCAGTAATATTGAACCAAGAGCAGTATTTCATACAAAAAATGAAGAACAATGGAAATTAAATTTTGGTGAAATACCTTTTAAAAGAGACCTTGAATCATTTAAAGGCCAAGTAGATATTATAATTGGTTCCCCTTCTTGTGGTCATTCTAGTGTTTTTAGTTATTCAAGGAAGAAAACCCTTGGTAAACCAAAAGAAGATAAAACTTTGAATCTATTTTTAACCTCTTTGAGCATGTTTAAACCAAAAATATTCCTAATGGAAAACCTCCCAAAACTTTTTGATTTAATTCCAAGAGAGGAATGGGAAGCAAAATTGCAAAATTATCACCTAATTGTCCATTGCCATTCAGTATTTGATTTTGGTAATTCACAAAAATCACGAAAAAGATTAATCCTAATTGGTATTAGAAAGGATTCTAATATAAAAGTATCAAACTTTGAAAATATTTTTCCAGTATCAACTCCAATGTTAGTATCAGAAATTGAAAAACTGATAAGAAAGGACATTAATTTCAAAGAAAATGATGATAAAAAATTAGCCATGTACCATTATTCTGATAAATCAAAGAAAACCCTAACAGTAAAGGAAGTAAAAAATCTTTGGTTGGGTGAATTTAAAAAAGAATATAAATGGCCAATGAAAAATACCAAAATGAAAACTCTTCCAGGAGTGTATAGAAATAGAAAAAACAGTTATCCATTAACTGTAAGACCATCAAATAGGCAATTTAATCCTGATGGGGATATCATGGGCCTAGAAGAATATAGGATTATTATGGGATTCCCAAAAAGGTTCAAGGTATATATGGATACTGAAAATTTAAATTATTGGCTCAATAAAGGAAGAAATACATTAACAAAAGGCTCAGTTTATGAAGTTGGGGTATGGTTTAAAAAATGCCTGAAAAAACAATTCAGGAATATGGAAACCCCCTAACGCGTACGTATGCGCTTATTATTAATTAAATAAATATATAGATAGATATATAATATCTATCTATATATTACGCATATGCGCTATTATAAGGTTACGTGTACACGTGTACGTAATATATTTATACCCTCTAAAAGGGTAAATAAATATATTTTACTCTTTTTAGAGGAGGGAATAAATCAAAAAGAATAAAGGGGAACTATTGGTTATAAATCCCAAAAATTTTATGTTATGAAAATCCTATGGTCAATTTTGAAAATCCTAATCCCAATTGTTTTATGTTTTTTAATTGGTTATTACCTTGGTTCATTGAAACATAAATCTGATTCAAAACCCAACAATCAAAAACCAGATACAGTTTATATTGATAAGCCTTTTGTTCCAGAGGAACCATTTGATGAACCAAAAGAACCAGAAGTTATTTATGTTCATACTTTGGATACGATAGAAATTTTAAATGTCATTTACCATAATGATACAATAAAACTATTATATCCTGATTCAAGTTTTATTTCAGTATCACCTCAATTTCTTTCTCAATTCCCAAATTCAAGTAAGCTAATTCAATTTCTTCTAACTGATACTGATTTAAAACTTGGATTATTAAACACAGATGGAAAGCTCTTTGAAAAGGTTTATTCAATTGATACTGATAAATATTCATACAATTACTTTGAGGATAATATGACTCAAAAAAGAAAATCCTTCATAAAAAGATTTTCACCATTAACTGAACTTCAATGGAGACCATTCAACAATTTATGGGATTTGAATTTAGGTTTAAAATACAATACCAGTAAATTTAATTATGAACTTGGGTTAAATCTATTTTACTACCCAAGGATTAAAACAAATCCTGGAACAGATTTATACTTCAAATTAAGTTATCAATTCTAACTATGGCAAGGATATTAAAAGAAGATAAAAGCTTAAACCAGGAACAGCTAAGAATTTTATCTAGAGTATCAAAAGATGTATTTTTATTTTCTACCTTTGTTTGGGTAGTTAACCCAGTACTGGGTATGGTAAAATTTAATTTATACCCATACCAAAAATCAGTTCTTTATCAATTCCTAAAACATAGGTTCAATATAATCCTAAAATTCAGACAAGCTGGAATTACAGAATTGATTGCTATGTACTGTTTATGGTTAGCTATGTATCACCCAAACAAAAAAATAAACATCATATCAATCAAGGATACTATAGCAAAGAAGGTACTTAAGAAAATTAAGTTCATGTATAAGAATTTACCTTGGTACCTTCAAACACCAATCATAAATGGTAGGGTAGGGGAATTTGGTAGTACAACTACCATGGAATTCTCAAATGGTTCAATTATAGAATCAATTCCTACTTCTGAACAAGCTGGTCGTTCAGAATCTCTATCTTTACTTGTTATAGATGAAGCTGCTGCAGTAAGATGGGCTAACCAAATTTGGGCATCAGCTTTCCCTACCCTTTCTACTGGTGGTTCAGCAATCATTAATTCTACTCCATTAGGAGTTGGTGGATTTTATCATTCAAGTTGGGTAGATGCTATATCTGGTGGTAATCCAATGAATCCAATCAGATTATATTGGCAAATGCACCCAGATAGAGATGATAAATGGTACCAAGAAATGGCATCTGCACTTGGACCAAGAAGAACTGCCCAAGAAATAGATGGTGACTTTTTATCCTCAGGTAATACAGTATTTGATATGTCTGATATCAAAGGTATTGAAGAAATGTTATCTGAATATCCCCCAATATTAACAAAAATGGGTGGTCAATATAGAGAATTCAATGAAGTAGACCCAGATAAGGAATATTTCATTGGTGCAGACTGTTCAACTGGTAGAGCAACTGACTACTCTTCTTTCACATGTATGGATAAATTTGGTGAAGAACAGGTTATATACAAAGGAAGGTTACCTCTAGATAGATATGCAAAGTTACTTGGTGATACTGGAATGAAATTTAATAATGCACTTCTAGCACCAGAAACAAATGATATAGGGGCAGCTGTTACTGCAATGCTTCAAGCTGAAGGTTATCCAAATCTTTATTACTATACTAAAATTCTTAAAAAGAAGGGTAAAAGTAGACCAGAAGAAGAAAAAATTCCTGGTTGGTTAACAACCACTAAAAATAGAACAGTTATAATAGAGGGTCTGGAAGAGGATATAAGAAAAGAAAATATAATCATAAAGGACCCATTCTTTATACAAGAAGCCTATACCTTTATATATGATGCAACAGGAAGACCAGTTGCAAGAGGTAAACATAGAACCTCATCTAGTTCAGCTTCTGATATAGATATGGATGACCAAACTTATTCAGATGATGATATATTTGGTAAAGCTATAACCAACCATATAAGGAAGTCAAATCCATACAATGGATATGTATTACCCCAATAATAAAAATCTATGAATTTATTTGCATGGTTTAGAAAAAAACCAGTACCACAACAATTGGTAAACCAAGATAGAAAAGATGATTCATCAATACCCCCTGGTAGAGTATCAGTTCCTAATGAACCATCATTTAATAATCTAATAAGTGTAATGGGAGTTAAAGATTTGGTATTACCAAGTTTCAGAACTGAAATAATTCCACTTATAAGAGATTTATATAAAGTTAATCCAGATGTTAGTATAGCTTTACAAGATATGTTTAAGTTATCTAATACTGGTCATACTATATCATTCCCAAATAATACCCCAGAAGAAGCAGAAAAAATGAGTTCACATTTAAAACAAGCAAGTAAGAGGTGGACTAATTATACTGCTGGTATTGATGGTTTAGTAAATAAATTTATGGTACAATGTTTAATAGGTGGTGCAATATCCATTGAAGCAGTACCAGATAATAAACTAAATGGAATATCAACCATAGTATTTGTAAACCCAGAATCAATTATATTCAGGAGAATGGGTAATGGGGTATACCACCCATATCAAAAAAATCCATATTCCCCACAAAATCAAAAACCAGATTATATAAAACTTAATACTGAAACTTATTTATATGTTGGTATGTATAATGATACTGATGAACCTTATGGGGTACCACCTTTTATGGCTGCATTAGATTCATTAAAAGGTCAACATGAAATGAGAGTCAATTTTAAGAATATAATGGAAGTAATGGGTATGGTTGGTTTCTTGGAAGCTAAAATGCAAAAACCTCAAAGATTACCATCAGAAAGTATAGAAAAATATCAGGATAGGTTAATTGGTTTATTAAAACAACTAAAAGTGAACCTAATGAATGGTATGAAAGATGGTATAGTAACTGGGTTCATTGAAGACCATGAATTCAAATTAAATTCAACTACCCAAAACTTACAAAATCTAGATAAACCTTGGACCATGAATCAACAATCAGTTGCAAATGGTTTAGGGGTTAGTGGTAATTTAATTGGAGTTACTTCAAATACTACTGAGGGTGGTGCTGGTATTTTATTATCAAAGATTATCTCCCAGTTAAAAAATTTACAAACCCTTACTTCTTTTGTATTAGAATTTATTTATTCTCTAGAATTACGTCTAGCTGGTCTTCCAAATAAGGGTATTAAAGTTACATTTGGAACTACCACAATATCTGATGAAGTAAAAGTTCAACAAGGGTTAGAATATAAAATTAGAAATTTAACCTCTCTATATAATCAAGGAATAATTGGGCAAGAAAAATTTGCTTGGGAAATGGGTTATGATAAACCCGACCAAAAAGAACCAAGAATTAAACCAGAAGAATCCAACCAAGTATCATCACCAGGTGATAATGCAAAGAAACAAAAAAGGGAGGCAGATAAAGATACCTCGGATAGAAAAACAAGGGATAAAAATAACCCAAATCCTAAAAGGGCTGACCAAGATACAAGAAAACGATAAATAATAAATATTATGCCAAATTATGTTGATACCATGGTACTTGGAAATGGACATAGTATATTAATGTCCCATGTACCTAACCATCATGAAGAAATTTCTAATAGGTTTTTTAGTGAAGCTAAACCTAATAAGGATTCAATAGACCAATTTGGTTTATTTGGTTCAGGGGCTAATTATAATACTTTTTATCAAGATGTAGACCCAGAAGATTTACATCCCAATGATGAAGAGTTTATAGAACCAATGTTCAGGTTACTTTCAGCTTGTATAGTTTCAAAGAATTATATGCCAACTGAATTTCCCAAGAATGTTCTTAAAGATTCTATGAATCTTTTAGTTGGTCAAACAGTAAATTGTGACCATGAAACTGATGTAGCCAATGCTATTGGTTCTGTTAAATCAGTTTTATGGCAAGAATCATATACAGTTGATGGAGTAACTATACCTGCTGGAATAAATGGGGTACTAAAAATAGATGGTAAATCAAACCCAAGAATTGCAAGAGGTATAAATATGGACCCTCCTTCTATACATTCCAATTCAGTAACTGTTCAATTCGAATGGAAACCATCACATAGATTTGAAAAAGAATGGGAATTTTATGATAAATTAGGTACCATAGCTGAAGATGGTACTATGGTACGTAGAATTGCTACAAGAATTATATCTTATAAAGAAACTTCTTTGGTATCACATGGAGCTGACCCATTTGCTCAATTAATAAAAGATAATAAAATAAACAATCCAGCTTATGCTGGTTCTGTTTATTATTCATTTTCGGAAGCTCCCATAAAGAAAGAAGACCTTCCAAAGAAACTTTCTTTCTTTGAATTCAAAGGGGCCCATGAAGTTGATATAATGTACAATACCAGTAAATTTATTAATGAAAATAATAATACTAACCCAAAAGATAAACCTATAATGAATGAATTAGAAAAATTTCTAGAATCATTATTTGGTGATGGTATGTTAACTCTACAAGAGGGGGCAACCATTAGTCAAGAAATGGTTCTCTCTCAGATTAGAACAATTGTATCTGAGAATTCTAATTTATCTGAAGCTAAAACAAATGCTGAGGATAATATTAATAAATTAAATGGTGAAATAAATACCTTAAAAGAAACCATTGAATCAAATAAATTGATGGTTACTATTGGTACTAACCATTTAACTGAGGTAAGAAATAATGCAATTTCTTCCTATAAAAAGCTTGTTGGTGAAGATAAAGTAGATGAAAATATTATCTCTTTATTGGAATCCAATACTACAAGTATTGAGACTCTTATATCACTTACCAAAACCTATGATTTACAATTAGAAGAAAAATTCCCTCTTGTTTGTAAAGAATGTGGTTCTAAAAATGTAAGCAGAGCTTCCTCAGTAACAAAAGATGATGAATCTACAGAAGAAACTAAAAATTCTGAGGATTTAAATTCTACTATCAAAAATATAGCTGATTCTAAATTAAAATAATATAAGAAGATTATGATGCCCTATGTAAATCCCGAAGCAATGACTGCTGTTGGGAGTAAAACCAAACAAACAGTAATTTATAAAAGTGAATCTCATAAATTACATCAGGCATTTCCTGTAAAAAAAGGTGAGGTTATACTTCAAGGTCAACCAGTACAGTTGAACACTGATGGTACTATTCAAGCTTATTTTGGTACTGGTATTTATTTGGGTATTGCTGTTACTGATACTCAATACCCTGCTTATCCTGTTGGGGAAAAAATTCCTGAAGTAACAGTAATGGTAGAAGCATTTGCTATTGTATATGGAGTAGCTGGAGAAGAAATGCCTACATGTGGTGCTGTACTTCCCAATAAACTTGATGAAGATAGCATATATGTAACATATATGTTAGATGATGAAGGAGCTTCAACAACAAAAGCTAATCCCAAATTTGTTAATTTAAATACTGCAGCAGCTATCAATGATTTAATTGCAGTAATGGTTCGATAAAAAATATTAAAAAGTAATATGGAAGACGTAACTAAAATGAAAGCACAGGACTTCACCAAAGAGTTGAGGTCAATTGTACAACTTTTGGATGCTACCCGTGCTGGTCACCAAAATCAAAGACCTGTTGATATTTCACTTAGTGAATTGGTAACAAACCGTTATGGATTGTCAATTCAGGATTATTATGATAAGATTGGCATTAATCCCAAAAAAGATACAATGCAGAATATCTTTACAATGCCTGACCAAAATATCCGTTGGATTGTTCCTGAAATTATCCGTGATGCCATTTATTTGGGTATTAAGGAAGCTCCTTTCTATCCCAATATTATTTCTTCTGACCAAGCAATCAATGGGCTTCAAGCAATTATGCCTATGATTAACCCTTCAGATGCTGCACCTGCAAGAGTTAATGAGGCTGAAACTATCCCCCTTGGAGATGTAAGCTTTGGTCAAAAATCAGTAAGACTTTTCAAAATTGGTAAAGGTTTTAAAATTACTGAAGAGGTTAAGAATTATGTATCACTTGATGTAATGGCAATTTTCATTCATGACTTTGGTATTCAATTGGGTTATGCCCTTGATACTTTGGCTATGGATGTATTGATTAATGGTAATCAAGCTGATGGTTCTGAATCTGCCCCAGTAATTGGAGTAAATACCACTGCAGAAGGTATTACCTATAAAGACCTTCTTAAAACTTGGGTTCGTGGTTCTCGTCTTGGTCGGGTATTCCGTACTTTGATTGGGGATGAATCAGCAGCAATTGATATTCTTGACCTTTCTGAATTCAAAATCAGAATGTATGGTCAACCCCAATCCACAATGAATTTGAAAACTCCTGTTCCCAGCAGCTCTGATTTCTATATTCATCCTGGGGTACCTGAAAATAATGTATTATTGGTAGACCCCCATTCTGCATTAATTAAGCTTACAGCTCGTCAATTGATGATTGAATCTGAAAAGATTATATCTAATCAAACTGAAGCTGTATATGCTACAATTACCACTGGTTTCTCTAAGATGTACAGAGATGCTTCAATATTGGTTGATTCTACTAAGGAATTTAGTACAAATGGATTCCCTGAATGGATGAATATTGACCCCTATATCACTGTAAACATTGAGCAGTAAACTCTTTTCATTTATAAAAGATACCTGGTATTCCATAAATATACATGGGTACCAGGTATCATATTATTAATTTATTAAATCAAATCAATTATGGGTACAAAAGTAAAGGTAGGTTCAAAAGCTTATATATTCCATGACCAATCCACCGGTATTACCATTAAAAAGGGTGAAATAAAAGAATTAACTCCCCAACAATACAATTCAAAAAGAATCCGTTCTGCTATCAATGGTGGTCATTTGGTAATTACCAATGAAAACATTGAAAAAGAGATTAAAAAAGATGTAAAGGTTGATAATAAGGAAGCTATTGAAAAATTCAAAGAAATGGTAGAATCTGGTATGACCAGTGAAAAAATTGCCAAAGCTTTCAATTTGGAAACCCTAAAAACAATGGCAGCTTCTTTTGATATTGAAGTAACAGATGAAGATACTAAACTATCTATTGTTGAAGCTTTAATGGAAGAAGACGAAGAACCTTCAGAAGATTAAAAAAAATAAACTATGGTAGTTGATTTTATATTCAACACTGTAGGGTTAAAATCAAATTTTATAAACCTATCATATGAAGTCCCAGATGAGTATACCTACTCCTGGGACTTTGGTGATGGGGAAACTTCAACTGAATTGAACCCTACACATGAATATCAGAAAATGGGTTTTTATAGGGTTCCAATGTCAATTGTTGATTCCAATAATAGACCAGTAGAAAAGGTAACAAAAACTGTTTTGATATCTGATAAAGTAAAAACCCATTTATCAAACAGTATATATGTGTTGATTAATACTTATATACCTTATTCAATATTTGGAAAGGTACCATCAAGTGTTAAACAACAATTTATTGAGAAATGGCAATTATATATTCAGCCACTAGTAAATCATGAAATTCCAGTAGAAGATTTTAATAATGAACTTTATTATGAAGCTCTAGAAAATCAATTAATAATGGAATTGGCTGCTTATGATTATATGATATTAAACATTCAAAATGTAATCAATGCTACTTCTCAAACCATTATAAAAGATAATTCCCAAAGTTCTGGTTCCTCATCAGATACATCCTCTGCATCTGGAGGTTCAATAAAAAAGATTGTAACTGGACCAACAGAAGTAGAATATTTTAATGATACAGAATCTGAAAAAGATTTTATATCAAACATAACCAAAGCAACCCAACCTGGTGGTTTCATAGATATACTGAAACAAAATTTATGTATGCTAGCAGGAAGGTTAGATATATATCTACCAATCTGTGAAAACCAAACTAGGGTTGTAGTACCAAGAGTGGTAAACAGAAGGAAACCAAGATTATTGGATGGTCCAGACCCATTAGAAGTATTAAGGTAATATGCCAAAAATTAGCAGAATGTCCCAAAAAGATTGGGATAAATATAAATCCATAATAAATAACTTCATAGATGTAGATGCTGGTAAACAACCATTTCTATGGTTAAGAAAAATAAACCAACCATTAGCTTTTGGTGAAGATGTTGGAGTTAAATATGTACCTTATCAATTAGAAGGGTTATTCCAATATAATTTTATTAAAACCTGGGCATCATCTGGAAGAAATTCCATTTCTGGTGAACTAGATAATGGTAATTTGGTTTTATATATTTCTGCTAACCTTTTAAGGGAAAACAATTTATTAAACAAATATGGGTATTGGGATTTTAATTGGTCCGAAGATAGGTTTATATTAAATGGGAAAGTATATAAACCATCTGGAGATACCCAAGTTGCACAAGCATCAGATGAAGCTCTTTTATTCTTTATCATATTAGATAGAGAAGACCCACAAGAGAATGAAGATATTTTACAATCTTATGTATCAGATACTACCATAATAAGTTCTGGAAAACAATCCATAATAAGAAATACAAATGGTAGAAAAGTTTATGAAATAATTTGATATGGAAAATCAAATACAACCACAACCATACTGGGCAGATTTTAAAATTAAAGTAGGTTTATATGCAAAACAGGTAAAAATTGGGTAGTAAATAGGTGATATGAAACATTTGGTATCAAAAGAAGGGTTCCTATTTGTAAACAAGGATTTTATAAATGGGGTAATAATAGCAAGGGAATTATTTATTCCAGATGACTACAATTTGGATTTATATATGGAATTACCAGAACAAGAAGCCTTAGAATTGCAAGAAAAATATAATACAGATGAGTACAACCATAGTAATAGGGGGTAAAAACATAAAATCCACTAATACTGGTAGTGGGGAAAGTAATATTCCAGATAATTATATTTTTAGGATAACAGAAGACCCAACAGAGTTATCCAATAACTTAAATCTAGCTGCAAACATACTCTTCGAAAAATGTGTATCAGTAAAATTAATAGGTACCTTAAATAATATAGAATATAATCTTATTGGTACCTATTGTAATGGGTATATAACAAGTCCATCAGAAAATTCCATATTGGTATTTAATGTTGATTTTAATAATGGTGATATAACATTATTTACTACCTATAATCTTAATCAAATATGACCATATATACCATTAGAAATAGGAGATTCAGATGAAGTAAAATCCAAAAATAAGAAAAACCTATCAATAGGTGGTCATTTCTTTACTCAAATTGATTATGGGTTTGGGGTTGGAATTTATAATTCTGCTAATGGTGGGTTTGCCCATATAACTACTGCTTATGGTAATGAAGTATTCTATAACATATCAAGTGATGGTGCAGTATCTAAAAATGATGACTACATAAAGCCAAATATGCCTTTTTCCATAACCATAGAATCTGATATTATAGGTACAACTATATCTGATGATGTATTATTAATATCTAATATAAAGGAATGTGGGGAGATTATAGTTAAAGGTACTAATGGTTTAGTGGAATTTAATAAAACTGCTGATTCAACTACCAGTATTTTATATTTTCTGAATATAAGAAAGGATAAAACTTTTCAAGTATTGCAATTTGATACCACTAGTAACCAATTAATCAGTACGATAATTCAATGAAAAATCAAGGTAGAAAAAGTATAACACTAAGTCTTCAAGTTAGTGTAATTGGTAATATACCAAGTGGTAATTTTAAACTTGGTTCACCAAAGGAGGTATTTCTTATAAAGAATTTAACTGATGATACTTTAACATTAACAGTTAAACCTGCTGGTAATGATGAGTTTATAGAAACTAAAGTATACCCTGGTTGGAATCCAGAAATCATATCCGAAATTCAAGGTGCCCAAGAAAATCAGCTTCCAATATGGGTATTAAATAAAAAAAAAATGTCTCAACTTATTATTGGAGTAGGAGGAAGTCAGAAACAAAATGCCAATTTACCAACAAATGCAGTTATATCTGATATGGTAAAGGCAATAATAGTAACTGAATCAGCCCCAGACCAACAAGATAATATATTATATTTTGAATATGAACCAATATCAATGATGTTGGCAAGGTCAGTAGAAAAAAAAACAATATCTATTATAGCAGAGTTTTTAGAAATTCCAATTAAGAATAAAGAAGTTTTGGGTAATTTAACTCTAGCAAATTATACTACTGATAAAATTGGAAGGGTAAGAATTTTATTAAAGAATGAATACCCAAATGAAGTTAACCTTAATATAAAAGAGGTTAACGGAAATTCAGTAAATGCCAACAACAATTATTTCTTTGGTGATTCAAAAGTAGGATTTAATTTAGAATCCAATAATATCATGGAAATTCCATATAAGCTAGTATTTAATGAATCTGGGTATACTGAAATAATATTCAGTTTAATCAAATTGGATTCTGGAAAAGTATTAGCTTCAGAAAAATATGGAATCCAAATTAAAGAAAATTAGTTATGGCTAATCCAATTTTATCCTTTAATGGTAGGAATATAAATAGGATTTTATTCAATGGTAGAGATATAAATAGGGTAATTTTTAATGGTATAATTGTATGGTCAAAGAATAATGATGACTCAAGATTATCCTTAGAAAAATTGAATGTATACTTATCTGAAAAAAATCAATACCAAGATACTAATACAGTATATACTAATACTACATTTACAATAGAGTGATTAACTAAAAAAAAAAACAATGGCTGATATTACAAAAAATGGCATTGTAGTAAATCCAAGTACTGGTTCAGGTAATACTGAATTAAAAGTAAAAGCCCAAACACCCAATAAGGGTAATCGTGTAAAACAAACAGCAGAATTTACAGTAACTGCCCCTGGTGTATCCCAATCTAAAAAATTCACAGCAAATCATTTACCTGCTGCAGAATTTGTTAAATTTGACAATGGTTTTTCCCAAGCAGTTGATAAATCTGGTGGAGTAGTAACCATTACCGGTACATCTAACTCTTCAAAGTTAACCTTTTCAAAGGGTTTAGGAACTATTATTACAGAAGATATATCTTCTGTTGAATACCAAGCTAATGGTTCCAATACAGTTAATGGAGTTGAGATATCTGGTGACCCAGGTGCACAAGCTTCTTATGCATTTACACTTACCATAAATGCAGTAGAAAATGAAACTGTAGATGAAAAAACTCAACAGATTACTGTACAAGGTGCTGGGGGTTCTGGAGTTACTGCAACAATAACTCTTAATCAAACTGCTGGTGACCCGACTTTGGAAGTAAATCCTACATCTATCGATGTTCCCCAAGATGGTTCAGAGGTATCTGTACAAGTTACTACCAATACAACATTCACTGTATCTTAGGAAGTTTATTAGTAAACCAATCCAGGTGGGATTCCCACCTGGATTTTATCAATTTAATAAGTTATGCCAGAAAGTAAAGCAAACATAATTGCTGAGATACCATGGAGTGATGGTTCAGGTGATAAACTTTATGTTAGTTATGATAATAATGAAAAATCCCAAGTAATAAACATAACATCTGATTATTATACTGGTTCAGACCCAAGAGATTTAATTGTAACTATACAAACTAATACACCAAATGTGGAACCAACTAGTCAAGTAAAATTTTCTCTTCTAGTTACTCAAACAATAGATAATACAAGAGTAGTAGCCACATTTGATAACAAAAAATCCTTATATTCAAATACTTCTTCCCAATATGTAAAACAATCCTAATATTATGGAATTAAAAATATCAATACCATGGGGGGATGGTACTAATCAAAACTTTTATCTGGATTTTTCCAATGTACAGGAAAATGGTCAAATATTAGTTACTTCAGATAAAAATACCCAAGGTATTCAAAGAGTAAAAGTTATTGGATTCAAAGGAATATCAGAAAAAGTAGATAACAATCAACCAATAGCTTATTTACAAGTATTACAACAAACAGATAATAGTATAGTAGCCACATTTGATAGTAATGTGAGTATATATGATGATAATAAAGCTTCCTATAAATATTAACCATAAAAAATAAAATATTATGCCAGAATTTAAAGACATATCAACATTTAACCCAGTAATTCCAGTTGGTACTGAAAGAATCCAGGTATCAGCAGCCAATTGTGTAACTCTAATGGATATTGCTGGTCTTGGTAGTAAAACTAATTGGTATACTAAATTAGATAAAAGAATTACACAGAATAAACAAGATGCTCTTGCAGCTTATGAATTAGCTAATAATGCTAATAATAAAGCAGTTAAAGCTATGGGTGATGCAGAATCTGCTTTAAATCAAGTATCAAATAATTGTGTTTCATTAGCTAATAATTATAAAGCTTTATCAAGTTATAACTTAATTAGTAGTACTATTGCTAGTGTTACATTAACTGGTAATAATGTAAGTTTTATAAATAATTCATCAATTAAAACCATAATACTTAATATCACTAATTGGGGAGTGAGCCCAGGTTCGCTCCAGGATTCAGTAATATATATTCCAAGAAGTAATGGAGTGGGTGGTATAGTTGAATGGAGTACTCCCCATAGAAGTAGTGGTATACATGGTAATCTTACCGAAATAGAAATGATGGTTTCAAGTTTAAATAATTGTTGGGTAAGATATCAAGTAAGTCTAGTAAAAAGTGAAAATGGTAATGATATGACTAGTAGTTTTGAATTAATCATTATTGGTACTGTATTATTACCTAATCCTAACAAAGAAGTAATGGAGTGGGGGGTATAGTTGCTAGGTTTCTATATAAACATTAAAAGTAAAACTCTTCTATGGCTAAAAAAATACCACATTTATCAATACCTTCAATTGGTAACCTTCCAATAGAAATAAAGTTATATGGTGATTGGCATAAAGCCATAGAATTAGTTGATAATCTTGGACCCAGTATTAAAAAAGGGTATGATACAGCAGTAAATAAATTTTCAAAGGATTTATTAAAGATTGTATTATTTTCCATAGCTACTGGAACTCCTCCAAAAGGTACAGGTATAAATTGGGAACCTCATAGTCCTATCACTACAAAGAAATATGGGGAACACCCAATTTATTACCTTACTGGTACTTATTATAGGGCAATAGGATTATTCAAATACAAGGATAAAACACTTGTTGGATTACCAAGGTCAAAAGGAAGGTCATCATCAGGTGGTATAACTCTTGGAGAATTAGCAAGAATTCTTGAATATGGAACTGGTGGAAGAGGTGGAGGTAAATCATCAGGAACTATACCACCAAGACCATTATGGAATCCTGCAATAAATGCAGTTGGTGGAAAAGATAGACTAAGGTCAATGATTATAAAAAATATCAGAAAACAATTATATGGTTTTGGTATAAGAGCCAACCAAGTTAGATGGAGGTAATAAATATGATAAATTCACAAGAAATCATAGAAAGGTCAATATATCAAGCCTTGCTTAATGCTTCTATAAAACTTGGATATTCACTAGACCCAAATAATTATTTACCCATAAGTATTGAAAACCAAAAAAGGTTTAAAGAAGACATGGATAAATTAAATAAATATATTTGGGTATTTGGTACTGGGAATAATCAATCCAAGGATAAGAAACTTACTCCAAGGATAGTAGTTAATGCAAGGGGTTTCTATCCTGGTGGAATTGGTTTACCTAAGTTACTTATACAAAAAGAGGAAGGAATAGGATTTACAGCAACGGAAGAACCATACGAAACCATAGACCAATTTATAGATATACATCTAATAGCTAATAATCAAGAAGACCTAAGATTATTACATCAGGTAATGTTTTATAGTATCCCACAAAGGGGTTATTTAAAACCTTATAATGTAGATGAATTTTTATTTTCTGGTAATATATTTCTGGAATTGGTAAACTTCTTTGATATTCCTAATTTGGATTTTGGGTTATTAGAGAAAGTTTACCAATTTGTTATTCAGGATTGTGTAATAAATGAAATTACAGAAAAAGCAGACCTTGTACCTATTACAGATATAACACTTCTATTAGAAAATTATGGATATAACCTAATAGAAGTTTCAAAATAAACAAATTATTAATCCCAAAATATAAAAAGTATGCCTAATACACCTAGAGTTGAATTCAACTTTCAAAACAACAATGTACAGCAATCTGTACCGTTATTAGGGGTATCCCATGTAATGGCTCGTACTACTAGGGGTCCTTTTAATCAACCAGATGAGGTTTTTTCAACCTATACCCAATTCCAAAGGGTGTATGGGGAAGAAATAGTTCCTGATGGTTCTATTTCTAATATTATGAAAGCCTTTGAAATAGGTTCAAAGATTAGGGTATCAAGAGTAGCTGGTGCAGAAACTACTGTAGCAAAAGGACAAGCTAAAACCTATACCTTCAGTTCTACAACAGGTGAAGGTTCAACGGGTTCACAAACCAAAATAACAATCAAATTGGAAGACCCAAATAGTGATGATACTATATCAATGATATTAAATATCAATACTAAAGAAGCGGGTAGCCCAATTCTTGATGATACTGGTTATGGGTTAAATAGAAATTTTTATGGTAGATTTTATGCCCAAGAAGGACCTACTACAAAAATTTATTTCCAGCAGTTTAAAGCTTATACAACCATTGATAATGACCCAGATGGTGAACATGATTATCAAATGCAAATAGCTGCAGAAGATATTATATCCACTAATCAATTCTTCTCTGGTTCAAAAGCTGGTTCTTCGAGTGTATTTGTAGAATCTCAGGTTTTACAGGATTTTATTAACAATACACCCAATATAGAATTGGTTTTAGCTTCAGATGAATCAACAGCATCATTTGATGATGAGTTTAATAATAAACTTAAAGCTCAAGGTATTAATGGAGTAGTTTCTACTCTTGCTAGTTATTCTAATTGGCAAGGTTCAGTATTATTTGATAATACAGCAATAAGTACTGCTTCATCTCCTCTTGTAATTATAAATGAAGGTGATAATGGTGGTAAATCAAGTGCTGCTACTTGGGTTGAAGCTTATGAAGCTTTAAAGGGTTATTCAGATGGCTACCAATTAATAGCTTCCCATATTCATCAAAATGATATGGTAAAAGCTAAATCCTCCGGACCTGGAGTAGACCCAGACCCCAATGGTTGGAAATCTGCCTATGTAGAAATTGCAAAAGATGTAGTTGCAAATTTTGAAACTGTATTATATGTAGAGGTTCCCAAATATGATTCAGAAGGAAAAGTACAAACTCCTGATGGTATCATAAATCAATTAGAAACTTTAGTACCACAGATTGGGTATGCTAAAAATATTGCATATTTTGCTGGTGGTATTAAATATTATGATGCAAATGGGACTTTACAAAACTGTGACCTTCTTGGTTCAGTAATTGGTTTGGGTGATGCTTCTGCTTCTCAATATGGTCCTTGGTATTCATTCTCTGGTATGAATAGGGGGGTAATTGCTTCTGCATTGGGTCCTGTAACTGAAAATTTGGGTGGACCTAGTAAAATAGAAGAACTCCAAAAATTAGCAGAATGGTATTGCAATCTTTTTGTAATAAAAGATACTAGAACCCAAGGAAAAAGAACTATGCTTTGGCATGGGTTTACTTCTAATCCCAAATCAGATTCAGAAAAATTCCTTTCAATTGTAAGATTGAATCTTTATCTCAAAAAGAATCTAAGACCTATTCTTGAAAGTTATTTGGAAGAACCCAATACTTGGTCTACTTGGCAAAGTATCTATTATGAAGCCAAGAAAATTCTTGATGACTTAATTGGTACTGCTATTACCGAATATACCTGGATGGGTGACCAAGATGCTCAATCATATGATGATTTGGTAGTAAATAATGAAGCTGATGTAAGACAGGGAAAATATCATATTATATTGAAATATAAAGAGATTGTTCCCTTGCAAGAAGTAACCATGGATATTGTAATTGATTCTGTATCAAAAGATGTAAACATATCAGCAGAGTAAATTTATTAAAGATATAAGATTATGCCAGCTCAAGTAAAAAATCCAAGAAAGAAATTTTTATGGTCCATAGAATTTCCTTCACATCCAATAAATGCTTATCTTTTTCAGAATGTAACTTTACCTGAGATTACAATAGAAGAAGTAGAGCATGGGGATGTAAACCGTTCAGTTAAAACTGGTGGTAGAGTTTCAGTAGGTACCATGACTGCTCAGAAACTTGAAACTACTTCTGGTTCTGATACCTGGTTCTGGGATTGGTTATTCTCAGTTCAGGATATGATTAATGGTGGTGGTTTAACTCCTAGCCAATATTGGCAAACCGTAATTGTAAAAGAATTAGCAGAAGATGGAGTATCAGTTCTAAATAAATGGGTATTAACTGAAGTATGGCCCACTAGAGTAAATGGGCAAGAATTAGACCGTATGAGTTCTGATAATTCAATTGAAGAAATAGAGTTCTCAGTAGGTACTTGTGATAAATTATAATATTGCTTTTATGAAAAAGGGGGGGCTCATATATTATTGGGTTCTCCCTTTGTTTTTTTATAACCATTTAAACTCAACACAACATGGAAAAAGAAGAATTAACAGGTTACAATGTAACATTTACAGCACCCTCTGGATATGAATATACCATTAGGGAACAAAATGGAGCAGATGATGATATTTTATCAAACCCATCAGAAGCTTCGACATTAATAAATATTTCAAGATTTATAGCTGGTATAGTAATTGATACCAACTCTACAACTAATAGAAAATTAACAGTAGAACAAGCTCATATGATGCCATCATTAGATAGATATGCAATCCTAATAAAATCCAGGATTTTATCTAATGGGGAAGACCTAGAGTTTGAATATGATTGGGGTCCTGATGGGGGTGGAAAAAGTACTTATTGCCAACCATTGGATGAATACCTATTTGATTATTCAAAGGAAATTGATGATGATACTTTGGCTAGTAAACCAAATGCTATAAAACCATATCCTTTAAAAGATAAAACTAAAGATATAGCTTTTTCATTATCATCTGGTAAAGAGGTTAAATTTGATTTATTAACTGGAGCTAGTGAATCTTATTTAGTTAATTTACCATTAGAACAAAGAACCCAAAATAAAGCTCTAGTAGCAAGGAATTTGTGCCTATTAGTAGATGGAAAATGGGAAAAAGTATCTTCTTTCCATTTATTCTCAATGAAGGATATGAGAGAGATAAGAACTAATGTAAAAGCTATAGACCCAGAATTCTCAGGGATTTGTACTCTAATGAATCCCCATAATGGTATGCCAGCTGATATTAATATCATGGCTATCAAGGATTTTTTCTATCCGGGGGAGATTTAGAGAGAGATTTCTTTTACCTACATCAAGCAAAAATAAGAATCAGTTTTACTGAATTGTTATATTTACCAATCAGACGTCGATTAAAATTATTAAAATTGGCGTCTGATTATTTTGGTTCTCTAAATAAAAAATAACCCCCAATATCATGGCTTATGTCACCAGTGGAAGTCTAAGAGGTAATTCCTTGGAAATAGGTATTGCTCTAGTACTTCAAGATAGATTCTCCAATCAAGCTAAAGATGCTTCTGCTGCAATTAGAAGACTTCATAATGAAGCTAAGGAAGCAGTAACAGCAAATCTTCAAACTGCAGATAGTATTCTTGGTAATGTATATAATGGTTTTTTAAATGTTGCTACTGGAATAACTAATACAGTATTACAAGGTGCTGAATTTATTGATACCATGACCACTGTATCAGCTATTACTGGTTCTACCAGGGAGCAATTACAAATGCTATCGGAAACTGCTCAATCCTTGGGTCTTGAAACCATGTTTGGTTCCCAAGATATTGCTTCTGGTATGAAATATCTAGCAATGGCTGGTAATACAGTTGAACAGGTTAATGATATGATTAAGGGTGCAGCTTATGTAGCCAATGCTACTGGTATGGGACTTGGTGGTAAAGGTGGAGCTGCAGACTTAATTACCAATGTTATGAAGACCTTTAAAATTGTAGGTGATGGTGCTTCAGAATTAGTTGGAGACCAGTTAACCAAAGCAACACTTTCTGCAAATATATCAATGACAGATTTAGCAGAATCCATTAAATATTCTGCAGCTGATATGGTTATGTTAAAGAAGGAACTTCCAGAAGTAGCTGCAATGATTGGTACTCTTGGTAATGCTGGTATACAAGGTTCAATGGCTGGTACTTCATTAGGTAACATGGCAAGATACCTTATAAAAGCCTTTAACCCAAAAACCGATGCCTATTCATTCTTACAAAGAATGGGATTATCTCAACAGGATTTTGTGGATGCCCAAGGAGACCTTATAGACTTTGGTGACATCATGGAAAAAATAAGCAAAGGGGTTGAAAATTTACCATCAATTGATAGAGGTAAAGCTATTGGTGCTATATTTGGTGTCAGAGGTCAAAGAGCAGCAAATGCTATTATGAATGACCTAGAAGGATATAGGAATCTATTAGACCAAATCCAGAATAATT
>ERZ780125.145-NODE-145-length-30944-cov-3.98951_pt1 | contig 30944 bp, 26 predicted proteins | sample MGYA00433082_ERZ780125 | MGnify/ENA primary metagenome ERZ780125 (study PRJEB29588, sample SAMEA1970465) | human gut metagenome | biome: human gut; feature: human-associated habitat; material: faeces | place: Denmark | collected 2008/2010 ... | reverse complement strand
GGTGGCTGGCACAGCGGTGATGCGTCTCACCTCACGGCAGAACTCGGCGGTGGTGGTGTGGCCTATCTCTATGTCGTAAAACAAGTCTTCGGTGCGGTGGAGGCGCACGTAGTCGCTGATGGCGTGGCATCCGATGGCATCGAAGGCATCGATGCAGCGCTTTCCGTCGAGGTCGACGAGCACGCCGCCCAGGTCGAAGACTATATTCTTAATCCCTGTTAGCATCATTATTATAATTATTGTGGTGCAAAATTACTGAAAGTATAGAGCAGAACAAAGCAAGTTACCCTATTTTTTTGCTCGGGCGCACTGTAATTTGTTCAAAATTAACCAAAGTCACGGATTTCGGGCGTCGGCATACCCTTGCCACAGCCCGCGTTGGCAATCATTTTGTCAACCATCGTCTTAATGGTTGATTCCAAATGCGGAAAGTAGATGCCCTCTTCAACTTTTTTGCCGAAAAATTTGGTAAATTCCATCCAAAGCAGTATCTTTGCACCCACAAAAGCGAGTACGTATCTACGTATGAGCCCCGGACTTGTAGCTCAGTTGGTTAGAGCAACAGACTCATAATCTGGAGGTCCCAGGTTCAAGCCCTGGCTGGTCCACACTGAAAATCAAGGAGTTACATCAAAAACGTAGCTCCTTTTTCTTTGTTTTGCGAACAAATTGCGAACAAAATTGCATTTCGCGAACACCAATATAATCTTTCTGCAATAATTGATTCACTCATTTTGTTCGCAAATCCCATTATTTTTGTTCGCAAACCATTTTTCGGTATATTATTCAGTAATATCAGTAATACGAGTAAGACTATTTTTTATCAAGGTTTTTTCTGATGGAACTCCTTATTACTCTTTCTCTTTAATAACAACCCAATGACCTGCACTTGTATTGCCTTCATGTACTAATAAACCCATCTTCTGCATTGCAGCGACGTCACGTTTGATAGTCCTTTCTGCTAGTGACAAAACTAGTGACATTTCTTTAACGGAAATACGCGGATTGTTTAGCATCATTTTGCTGATTTCCTTTTGTCTGTCAGTAAGTTGGACTGGTGACAAACTAGTGACATTACTGGTGACTTCTTTGGTGACACCACCGACATTTACCATCTGCTCAAACTTCGTCCTCTCTATAGTCACCTGTATTGCTGCTTTCTTCAAATATACGTTGTAGTTCTTCCTTCGGAGGCAGTACCTTTGCCAAATCGCCAATTGCGATTGGCGATTTAGGTTCTATGACATTCCATGCCTCATAGAATAAGCGCATGTTTTTGAGGCTAGACTCGCCGAAACCCCTTACCCAGAGAAATCCAGCCTTAACCGTTCACTAATACTCTTCAAAGCGCCAGATTCCCCATTTTGGGTTACGGGTGTTCTCGGATATATACCTTCCCACACCATAATACAAGGCTAACTGTTTTTGATTGACCCTTTAGACGGCCCGTGCCTAACTCTGCAAAATAGCCGTCTTGATGGTCTAAACAGCAGTCCTAAGTCCCGATGATAATTGTATCTCTTTGTTACTCATATTCTTAAACGTTATTGTTCTTTACATTATCGTCATTTCTTCATGCCAAGCCTTTTGGGTGATATTACCAACCGCCACCAATCGTTCTTTATTATTCAATATTAATATATCCCTCTTGGTCATATCCACGGTGGTGCTTGTTGATCATATCTATGAGAGACTGCAAATAGGGAATATCACACTGAAGTGTATGATACTTGTCATATTGTTCGTTGTACCGAGTTAATGATCCTTTGGATAACCGTTGTTCAATATCTGATGGGATAAGATATATGGAGCGGTCATCAAGATGTTTATGGAATTCCGTTAAGAAGATGTGGATTCCTGCCAAATCAAAATCACCAAAGTGAACGTATTTGTTTGGAATAGTTAGAAGCCAATTACGCAAATCAGTTGATTGGGGATAGCGGGATGCAAAAAGAAGTTGTTTATCTCCTAACAAAGACTCAAACATCTTCCTTTGCTGACGAATCATACGGAAGTTCTCCATATTCTCTATTCCCACCACGACAATATCCTCTGGAATGACAAAATGTTTCCAATTGTCGATAAACACAAAACTTCCTTCTGGAGGATTAACCACAAACGGTTCGCCATTTAGCGAACACTCAATAGACTTATAACTATTGATAGGGAATCCTGGACATGAGCGAATCGTCAAAAACTTAGAATTCCCTGTTTCTGCAGCGATTGAAGCACGAGAATCCGAAGCGGTAACATCAAGCATTCGATAATTCTCATCTTTGTCAATGAGGTATCTTTTAAGTGCCTCAATATCACGGGCACGATATGACTTCCGAGAGCCACGAGTCGTCACCAACAGCAACCCTTCTGCCATCAGTTCATCAAGCAACTTGCTGCTTAACTTTGAACTTGCAACCAACTCGCCAGAAATCAATGCCTGTATGGATGCACTTATTGCCATAATTATTTTGTCCGTTTCAAAAGTTTGTCCACTCTTGTCTTCACGCCATGTTTACTGAGTAAATAGGTGTATTTGTAATCGTATGGATTATAAGATGTGGGTGAACTGTTGATGAGATAGATGTTTCGAGAATTGGCAAACTGCAGGATACCCTTGATATTGTTGGGATGCAGTCGTCCTATCTCGTCCATCATGCAATGTACGATGAAATTACCACTTTTCCGTTCCGCTTTCTTCTTAAACACATTGATGAGCATGATGTTCACCATTGCTTTTACCAGGATATCCGTACCATCAGACCCCACATTATTGATACGCTCCACCCAATTGGTGTCGTTGTCGTTTTCTTTCACACGGAACTGCAATCGGAAGGCATCGCCAAGTGATACCGTTGGTCGGCTTTGCTCATCTTGCAATTGATGAGAGAGGCTCTTCAGATAATCTACAACCTTGCGATTCACCTCGTCGCGATTGTCGCTGGAGAAAAGGTTAAGTTCGCCTATCGACAGGGCATTTTCCACGGTATAGTCATGAATGGACATGAGCAACTGCATGAGCCGGTCTGACGACTCATTCGCCCGAAGTTCAATGCTCTTGATAACTCCTGCGAAGTTCTTTTCTACAAAATCCCTGTTGATATCCAGTATCACGCTGTCCACATCAGACCTGCGTTTCATCAGTGCGCCAATCTCCGTAGAGATGCGCCCCAAGATATCCTTGTAATGCTCGCTGGTACGACGGCGGAACTCTTCAATCTTATTATTATCCATGAAGTCTTGTAGGTTGGCGGCTATCTCGAGATAGTCCTTGTCCGTCACAGGCATGGTATTGAAGTGGAAGGCATTCTGAGGCTTGAAGTTGCGATTGAAGTTGATGACGATGTCTTTTAATCGGTCCAATGTCTCCCGCTTCTGGTTCACCGTTCCACGAAGCTGACTGATCAGCTGCTGACAATCCTGTTGGGACTCCATCGGCTTGTCATCAGAGAGGAAAGCATCGGGCACCAAGTGTTCGTTCTCTACTACCTGATGATACTGGTTCAATCCCTCGCGGCGATGATTCAAATCTTTGATAACTTGTTTCTGACACTCCTCCTGTTCTTGCCGTTTCTTTTCGATGCGTGTACGTTTGTCCTCATATCGCTGACGCATCATGGCGAGTTGCTGATTAATGTCGTTGATGCACTTTTTTATCTCAGGTTCCTTCGCAAACAGGTTCTGCTCTGCATCGCGGTATCTGATGACGGTGGGGCGCTCATCGTCTATCTGCGCCAGCAGTTTCTTAAGCACCTCCAATGCTTTGCGGTATTGCTCCAACAGGTTTACGTCAACGCCTTTTCCGGACAGTTCTGCTTTCTGTTGTTCGTCAAGCTGAGCTTTCTGACTGACAAACTCCTGATTGCGAAGAGAGGCCTCTGCCTTCTGAGATTCCTTGAACACCCGCAATTCCTCATCGAGCAATTTTGAAGATTTGTTAAAGGCATTATCCAAACTGTTGAGTTCCTTTTTATTTTGGGCCTCTTTCTTTTCACGGACTTCCTTCTCTGCCTGTACTTTCAACAAGGCATCGTTAAAGGCACGTTCGCGAACCTCTTTTTCCTTTGCAACCATTTCCTGCTCTTCCATCTCCAACTGATGCTGCTGGTTCTGCAGGTTCTGTCGTTTTGTGGGAATCTGCTCTTCTTCCACTTTTAGGCGAGAGTATTCTTGACGAAGCGGTTTAAGCAGGTCACCATATTTCTTACCAAGTTTTGATATATCTTCCTGCAAGGTGATAGGCAATTGTGTGAGTTGTCTGTTCAACTGCTGTACCTTCTCTTCCAGTGTTTCTTTCTCAGCACGAAAATCATCGGGCGTACGATGTACGGCATCAATATTATCCAAGTTGAGCTTGATGCCAAACAGACTGTCGGATACTGCTCCGAGTTGAGGCTCCAGTCCCCTTGAATACAGAATCCGTTCTTCGTCCACCACCTTGCCGATTGTCTCTTCCCATCCATCGGCATTCTCGGAAAGCCACTTATATAACGAGCCGTCCAGATGGGTTAACAGTTCATAAATCTTGGCTATCTGTTCTTCGTGTTGAACGCGACGGGCTTCGAGCCGTTTCTGTTCACGCTGAGAGGCTTGTTTCAGTTCAGCCTCTTTCATCTCATACTCAGTAGTCAACTGGACAAGCTGACTCTTGACAGCGGTCTGTTGAGCGGTGTTCTCCTTTTCTGCCACCTCCAACTGCTGTAGCTGCTCCAGTACCTGCTTCGTTTTTTCAGCCTTAGGATGCCACTGTCGCAGTTCTTTCACGGCATTGTCTGCCCTATTTTGCTCTGCCAGCAGCATCTGCAAGCGCTCGTCTGACTCATGACGCCAACTGTTGAACGCATTCATCACGGCATTTCTGTTCTTTGTGCGCTCATCCTCCAAACGTTTCCGCTCTTTCTGCAGGGCATCCTGCTTTTGATAGTATGCCTCCTTTTGAGCATTTTCAAATGCCATACTGGCATTCTCAAGTTTGCCCCTGGCGATATTGTACTTTTCTTCTATCGATGCATGTGTTTTCAACAGGTCATCCAGCAGCATCTGCTTGTCAGCAGCTTCGCTCTTGACGGCATCCTCACGGGCGGCCAGAGCCAGTTTCTCCTCGATATGCAAGGTCTCGAAATCTTTCCGTGCCTGCGCTATCTCCTTCAGTTTTTCTTTCTTGCCGCCCAACGTTTGATTGAGCTTGTCTTTTTCTCCGTCATAGTCAGCCGTCAGTTCTTTCTCACGATTCCGCTCCTTTTCGATATTCATTTTCAATTCAGTAGCTTCAGCCTCCAAAAGCGGAATCTTCTGTTCACTCTCTGCTACAGCATGGTTCAGCATACGCCACACGTCTAATAATTGCTGGTCGAGTGCCACAATTCGTCTACCTTGTTCAGCAATCTTCAATGCCTGCTGACGTACAGGGTAGTTACCATCACGTGTCTGCCTGAACCAACAGTCTATTTCGTCATATTCTCGTTCAAAGTCGGTCACCAGTCGTCTGTAGGTCTGCAGGTCGATGGGTAAGTCTTCGTCTGCCATTGATTGTATGATGGTGTTCTTCACGAAGTCAGCATCCAGTCTGGTATTCAGGAAGACGTTCTGAATGCTTCGTGGAATGTTCTGATAGTGGGCACTCTGCACAAGGGCATAGCGAGCGTATTTGTTGTCGTGAGTATTGCCAAAGATAATATCCTTAAACACCACGCCGGAGTCTATTCTTGCAGATATTGACACGTTTTTATCGATACGCTCACGTATCTTCACCCAGTCACTCAGCACCTGCTTATCTTCGCCAATAATCCACTCGCGCTGATAAGGAGCATCGATAAACCGCCAAGATGCTCGTCCCTGATACCGGCTAACTAGTATGGTATAGGCCTCATTGTCGCGCATTACCTCATAAAGAATATACGAGTTTGACTGACGGAAATAGAACTCGTCAAACGACTTCTGAGCCTGTTGTATGCCCAGACGATGCTTGTCTGCGTTGTAGAAGAACAACAGTGCTCGTAAAACCGTACTCTTGCCCACACCCTGAGTACCAGTAAAATGCACATTGCCATCAACTGAAATCTCAGCGTATGGTATATTAGCGCTATTGACAAATATGATTTTATTCAGGTATTTCATCTTCGTTGGCTATTTGAATCATGTTTACCAGTTCCTCGGCATAGTGGAAGGCCGATGTAATCTTGTAGGTCTCATCCTGTTCACTAATGCATTCGGCAAATCTCATACCCTGCATCTCTTGAAGCAGTTTGTTCACTATTTCCAAATAAGACCCCACACCATATTTCTTATAAAGGTGACCAGCCTTCTCCTTCAGTTCAATGTCCAAACTGATTTGCTCTATCAGATGGCTCTTACGAAACTGATAGCCAGCCGTAAACGATTGGTTGTAGGTCTTCAGGAAGTCCAGATAGTCTAGCCATTTGGAAAAACTCTCCAACTTCTGTTCTATGGACTGCTTTCCCTCACCAATACGTGAGAAGTAGAAGTAGCCGTTGCCTGCCTCCAATTGCAGACCTATCTCCTTGAAGAAATCAGCATAATCGTCGAAGTTTTCCTCAATATCCTCATACAGATGACGGATAGAGGTATCAGAGCTGTCTACCGAAAGGAATTCTCCACGGCTCAGTCTCTCGTAAATTCGTTGAGTATTATTTCGCATAGATAATAGGATATTCGATGTCTTGATAAGTGGCATATTTCCCTGTCATCTTACATTCGTCAGGATGCAGGATGACCAGTTGGCAAAAGAGGGCTGCGTGGTCTTCTATTTCACGTTTAGCCTTATAATCGTATCTCAGAATAAAGTCGAACAGGTTATAGCTTGACGCAGAAAAAGCATTCCATACTTCATTAGGATCGACATCCTTCAACCGCTGAACGTGTTCCTGCAAGTCTTCGTCTGTCAGCGGTTCGGCCTCTGTCCTTGCGTTTTTTTTCAAACCATTTCGCTCGGCTATCCGTCTCAGGATGCTCACTATCTGGTCGTTCTCCCTCAGCATTTCCAAAGAGAGTCTTATTTTGCTGTATTGTCTGGATTCCATCCATAGTGGATTGCTATCTTCCAACACCTGAACCAGATTGGTATCAGTCTTGATGAGTAACTGGTCTTGCAGATATTTCAGCTTGCGTATCTTCTTATAAAGCTGGTTTTGTTGTTCAATCTGGTTGATATAGACGATAATTTGTCTGTCTATTTCCATCAGAGCATGGTACGCCTCCACAAAGTCGTGTTTCACGTCGCTACATGTCTTTGCCATGTGTGGGTCGTTGGCCATCAGGAAGAATGCGTGCTCCGTATCCATTAGTTTCTCGCATTCGCGTATCATCGAGCGGATGCTATGGCTCTTCTCATCTAGGTTTTGCAGCTTCTTTTTCTTGATAATATAGTTGGGTTCTTGCTTATACGCATTATCCATATTGCGCTTCAAGTCAACCACATTCTTCAGCGTTCTGAATCCCGTCTTTTTTAGCAGTTGTCGCACACTATCCTGATAGCCAGCCCTACGGTTGGCATTCGTCTCCTGCAAGAAATATCCGATATGTTCCTTCAGCGTGTTGATACATTCCTGAACACTTAGCACACTTATTTCCTCGTTCACATTCAGTACTTCCTCAAAGAAATTGAGGTAGTCGCTTTCTATCTCTACCGTATTGCCCGTCTCCACCAGTACGCCATAATCCAGCAGTTTCTTTAGTCGTGCTTCATTTCCTCCCACCAGTTCCAAAGCCAACCGTTGTGGAAACTTCATTAGTTTCCGCTTCTCAAACATCTCACTCAGTAATCCTTGTTCTCGCGAGAGTGTCTTAGTCAGCTCCTCTATGGTTCTAAAATGTGAAAGAATCTCCATAAACACTTATAACTCTATTATTTTTATCTTCGTACGTATAGCTCCATTGTTGTGCTCCATCTTCGTCGCAAATCCCAAAACCACGCTTATTCTAATATTTCTGTTTACTTGGTATAACGCCCCTAACCCCGCCTTTTGGATTGGGCACATCGCCCTTGTATCGGAGGATAACGTGCATGTGGCAATGAAAAACAGACTGGCCAGCAGCTTCATTGATATTGATGCCAACATTATATCCATCTGGATGGAAACGCTCGTCAATCTTCTTCATGACATATTCTTGTACCACATTCATTGCCTCTTTTTCGTGGTTTGTTAAATCGCGATAAGATGCAACGTGGCGTTTGGGTATAATCAAAGCATGCCCAGGAGAGACAGGATAGCCGTCATAGAATGCAACACAAGTGGCCGTCTCGCAGATGATTTCCACCCGACGGGAAAGACGGCAAATGGGCATTTCTCGCCTTCCACGCGCGGCAGCTTGTTGAAATGGTTATATTGGTAGAGTTCGTAGCTCTTGTTGGCAACGAGGCTCTTGTACGGCAATTTCACATTACATTGGTATGTGTATTGCTTGTGGATGGCATGGAGCCGGAAGCCCTCTTCTTCAAGGTCGCGGCGTACGGCAAAATAGGCCGTTCCTTTAGGTGAAAGCAAGTTAGTGACATTCATCAGCACCTCGGCTTGGGCGTAGGGTTCCAAGACGTTCAGCACATAGTTGCAGAAGATGGTGTCGAATTTGCCCTCGGGGAAGTCCGGGCGGTAGTAGTCATCGTAGCCGATGATGTCGAAGCCCTGCTTCCTAAGCTCGTCTGTATCGAAACCGAAACCGCATCCGAAATCGAGAATCTTGCCCTTCAGCAGTTTGTGCTGCATGAGGTATCGCGTCGGCACAGAAAAATCCGTGCGCTTGATCGCTGTGAGGTAGGGATGGTTTATTTTCTCTGGTTCCATAGTTATTGGGGGCTTAGGGTTCGGAATCCCATGTTGACAGCCATTTGGCTTAGAGGGGAGAAGGTTTTGCGGCAGACATTCAGAAACTGCTCGTCTGACATTTGTATCAAGTCCTGCGGGGAACACCCCAAGGCATAGTACTCGTCCAAAGTATCATCCCTTTTCCCGCTTTGTGGAATGTACAAACGCAAAGCCCTGTGCTGTACCTTCGCCATCTTAGGGAGATAGTAGTTAAGGTCGGGAATGCGGTTGCTCTTGGAGGAGTTGAAAGAGCCGTCGGCTGGAATCAAGTTCCAGTTCTGATTGTGCGACACGAAGCTCCACAGAATGAAGTGGTCGAGGTCATACTCATTCCTCCCAAGCGGCGTGTTCTTGTATATACACCGGATAGGACCGCCTATCTCGATGACCTTGTTCCAGAACTTCTTCTGTCTGGTCAGCGGCTCCCGCTCTTCCGGACGAAGCAGTTTGCCGGATATGTTCGGGACGTTGGGATTCTTCGACTGCAAGAACAACGTGAGATTCCACAAAGCAAAATCACGAAGCACCTCATAATTGGTCATCAGATAGTTGCTCCAATGGGGATTGATGGTAACTGTAAGCCCTTCACCACTACCCGTCAGGGAATACAGACAATCATTCTCAAACGATTGGCTGCGATGTTGCATATCGTAATCGTCGGTCGTGTCAATCCATGGTTTCTGAAAGCGGAAAGGGACATTATTCAACAGAATCCTAACCCTCTTCTTTACCTCCCGATTCTCCGAGATGGCATTAGAGATGGCATCACTCTTATCTTCGAGTCTGTCATCTACCGTAATTCCTGTCAACAGAGCCACATCAGGAATAATCTTCGACATGGAATCGCCTTTGCCAAACGACAATCGGAAATACTGGGTCGGGTACCACGCATAGGCAACCATCCGTGCAGCTACATCGAGAGCCAGAATTGCATCCTTCTGCTCCTTGACGTGCATGTCGAGCAAAGCCAAGAGCCAATAAAATTTGTATGTTGCCGTCGTCGTGTCAAACACGCGATTCATGGCATTGGTTGACAATATGTCCGACTGGGGAATCTGCATATTTTCTACAAATTAGAATGTATTAAAATACGAATGTCAGCATTTAGGATGATTACAGTCCGACTCTGCTTCAGCCTAACTACTTCCTTTCTCTTCATCTTTATCAAGTTCTTCATACCTGACAAGGTCATTAAGTTCCACATTAAGCAGTCTTGTTATCTTCATCAACGACTCCAACGGCGGTTGTGACGAGTTGGTACACCACTTAGAAACAGTCGTTGGCGCACATCCCAACTGTTTTGACAGCCAGAGGTTGGACTTCTTTTTCTCTGCCAGTATCACCTTCAGGCGATTTAGGTCTTTGTTACTTGCCATTACAATATGTTTATTATTCGCCCACAAAGTTACTCATTTTATCTCAGGCCATAGGTCTGATTGCCCTTAAAAGTTACTAAAACAAGTAATTTTAGTGAATTTTGTTCACTTTATAGAGCGATTTGTATCGTTTTTTCTAGTCATAAGCAGGATTAATTCAATTTCCTAACAACAGATGCTCAGTTTAAGTACCTCATCTGTTTATTCTTCACAGACGGAAGATAGTATTTTAAAGGTTTACGGTGCTCGCGCTCCATAAACTCCATCACTTCATTGTGTCTTACTAGCCATTATTCTTCCTGATTCATATCACACCCCTTCTGATTCTCGTACAAACCTCCATATCGGGAACTCCTTCACACTCTTTTTCTCGTCCTCCTGCATCGTCTCAAATAACTGCTGAAATTCTTCCTGCCTGTCTAATAACAAATACACTCCTGCTTTCACCATGTCCCCTGCAAACTCATTATTCAGCATGTCCTCCAACGTTTGGCGTTCATCTGCCGTCAGTTCGCGCTGCCGTTTCATAATCTGCATCTTATTGATGATGTGCAAAGGCCTCATTTCGTCCTTTGGCTCTTTCCCAATCAGCCATTCATCCAGTTTCAACGCTTCCTCTAGCAGTTTCTTGCTTCTTTCCACGTCTGTCTTTTCCAATGCATCCGCAGCCGTTATCATCGCCAGCACGTCGTAGTTAGACATCATATAGCAATACTCATGTTGTCGCGCAGCCTCTTCTGCAGAAGAAATAATATTATCAAAGTCAATATTATCGACCTTCTCCCACAGTTTATCCAACTGCAAATAGGAATATGGACTCACGTTGATTGTCTCATCTTCACTTATCTTATACGCTATTCTTATCGACCTGTCAAAGAAGTCACCAATAGCACACATGCCATCATTCCCTACTGCACACCACAGCAACAATTTTATATTGCCGATTTCCAACAAAAGCAATGTTGTCTCCTGCCCGGGTAGGTTCACCATATTTCCATTCCCGACAGTTTCTATCAGTAAGTCTATGAGCTTGCCTTGGTCATCTGTGATTGCCGTTAGGTCAAAAGGCTTCGTGACATGAAGTTTTTCGAGCACATTGTCCAGCTCTTTCCATCGTATGAGCTTTTGACGCAGTTCCTCTACATACTCCTTCTCATGCACTTTCATTTGGAGATTGAGCATTCCAACGCTCAACACCCCCGTATCATTCAACGCCACGCCGAATTCCGCCTCATTAATGGATTCCTTTAGATATTTTGCTTTGGTTGTCAACTTCACAGTAGCCTGTTCCACATCCGTATTATCCATAGGCATGTTAATAGTCATAACATTACCAATCTTAATGATAATACGTCCGTCCTTTATCTCATTGTGATAACCCTTGAAATACACCTTATCTCCAACCCGCACCTCACCATCATCATCTCGTTGGAATATAAATCGTCCCGGGCCGTTCGACAATGGCATGTCTACATCCAATTCCTTTGATATCTTGGCATAGATATACGAACTGTGCGTACTCAGGTATTTCATCAGTTGCAGTCTGTCCACATATTTTGAAGGTGCGATAAACGAGAATTCCTTAACACCCTTTTTCAAAGCCTCTTCCATTGACAATAGTTTCGAATGTGCAAAGCTTATCATCTTCTTACTGTTGCTCAGGAATACCATCAGTTGGTCTTCAAACTCCTTAAGATCTTCAGTTAGCGGATGAAACAATGTCATCCTTGTCGCGTTCTTTCCCATGTCGCGCAACAACTTGTTTACCAGGTCAGGCAATAGTTCCCTAAAAAATAGCATCCGCTCTTTTGAATCCTTCTTTACCTGACAAACAATAAAGAATGTTGGCTCCTCTAAATAGGCTTTTAAATCAGCCTTTTCAAGTTTAAATTTCCACTTCTTTGTGACAAAACGGCCTACCTCTGTTCCTTTTATCTGTATGGGCACCCTTCCTTGTAGGTGTTCTTTATCTCTAATGCCATCAGCATAAAGGTACAAATGTCCATCCCAGCATGGTTCTTTGTCATTGTCTGCAATGAACTGCGAGATCACCTTGCTGTCCTCAATAAAGCTTTTGAAGTGATTCAACGCTTTCTCTTCAATCGCTTTTGTATCTATCGCGTCCTTTACTTTTTCCATTTTCACACCAATTTTCATTCGTTATTTACCATGATTATTCATCACAATCTCCACCCCAGCGCTCAATGCTCGGATGGCTGAAGGTAAATGGATATTATCATTCCTGTCCTTTTTCGACGACGCGAGCACATCCCCTTGTCCGTTCTCCGAGAAGTGTTCATATTGCGAGAAATACTTGTAATAGTGAAACAATCGTGTTGCCTCCTTTTCAAGTTCAGGAATCCTAATCAAGAAGTTTACAACATCTTTGGTCATAACACTCTTCACCCTCGAAAAACCTTCATCTTTCAATTGTTGTTTCGATTGCTTTATTACCGTCAACTCTTCCAGATTATCGTCAAGGGTCAACTGTCCCAAGAAATTATCTTCCATCGTCAACTCCCACAAATGGTCTATAAAGGCATCATCAAGTATCTTTCCCGTACTTTTCACCTGATCTCTGTACACCTCTTTACGCTCCAACATAGAGTTGGCATACTCTATTGTTCTCAGATCCAGTTCCTCGTAAGCTCGTTCCTTGCCAGCACGCTGTATGTATAGGGCGAACAAACAATCGGTAAAGCAACAACGCAACAACAATCCTATCGGCAACTGAAAAAATGAAATCTTTCCTGTTTTCAAGATCCGCGCAGTTAACAACAGTGATGAATACAGATTTGAGTAGATACGGTATAACAGGAGGAGCTTAACCTTCTCAACCCGTTCTAGTTCACCCTGTGAATGTCCTTTCCCGTACTTTTGAATCTTCTTCAGCAAGGTTAACTCTTCAACAAACAGTTCTTTTATCTCAGTCATTATTGTGATTCTTTTCAAATTGTATCGGAGGTAAATATTTCATCCAATCAATCATGTTAGCTAAACTGCGCATTCTTTCGTCTATATTGGCTATTTCTATTCTTCGGTTGGGAAGATAACGTGCATGTTCCAACGAGTCACCCAAAGCCCATGCACGGTTTGCCAAGAAGGCTTCATCTCCGGCATGCTGCTCTAACTCGTCAACCAGTAAAAACACATTATGCTCAAAGGCCGCTCTTGAATCAGGTGGCGGCATCCCGTATTTACTCTTCTCTTTCATGCATTTTATTAAATATGTCTGATGCTAACATATGAAAACTTGATCTTACAAGTTCGTCAACTGTGTCAAGATTCAACCTACCGTTGGGCAAAACTCTCACACGCATAATAGAATCCGCAGTTTGAATAGCAACACTTGTAGAAAAATGAATGCAGTCATTCTCCAAACACTCTCTCAAAAGATTGGCACCTCTTTCAAAGTATCTTCTCTCTGGATATGATGAATGTAGGTCTTTTGCCATACTAAAAATCATTGATTGCGTAATACACGTGCTCAGCCCTTGCGTTATCCACTTTGCTATAGAGAATTCGGTCAAACAAGTTCTCCATTATCCGGCTATATCTTCCTTTAGGTGAATAATCCAAATAAAAACTCCTTTGGACGTATACACCCGACCGAATCAGCACCCTAATAGCCCCATTCTTAGCCATCACATGTACTTCATCAAGATACTGCTTTGCGAAGTCTCTACCAGTAACATTTAGGTCATTAAGCCTATCAATTATATGTTCTACGAACATCTTATCTTCAAAGTCAATCCATACATCTCCCCTATCTGGTAATGATTCAGGAATCACTGACTTCAATTCATTTAACAGGTCGGCATAGTCACATTTCTCAGCAAATACTTTAGCCATCTCATAGAGATTCCAGGAGACAGAAAAAAGAGGGATATGTAGTAATTGCGCCTCATTATCTTTCATCTTCATATGAGCCAATATCCTATCAGGATTATCCTTTGCCATTTCAAGTAGTACAGCAGATGCTTGTGTAGATAGTCCTATCTCTGACGGCCTCACGACCTCATCAATCAAGCAATCAATCACTCTCTCATCATATTTGACAAGCCAATAAATCGATTCAAATGCTCTAGACGAAACAGTTCTGTCGGGGTGCAACAAGAACCAGATTAACAAATGAATCATTTGTTCGTCTTTATTACTCTCCTCCAGTTTTCCTACAAACCAATTAAACTTCTCAAATTGTTCCGCGGATGGCCTAACATTGATGTCATAATGTCCTGTCACCACCTCAAATAGTTCATTGAAACTAAAATCCGTTTTTCTGATAAGTGGACTTATGATTTCACTCAGCGAATACCAATAGCTACCTAATGGTGAGACAATATCTTTCCTACATTTCTCAAGAACAGCTTGGCTTGTAGGCAGGTCTGAGAGCTTCTCAATGCGTTCCTCCTCTATCACATCATTTTTTCTCTTCTTGGAAGCCCTTTCCCATTTATAACCCAACTCTTCTAACTTGCTTTCCAGCTCGTCAAGAATTGCTGTCGGAATCTTCAAACGTTCCAGTTCATTTAGATAATCACCTTTTCCATCGTGGTTATACTCATCAATATAGTATTCTGCCATTCTGGGCAACAAATCTTCCTGCACTTTATTTTCTCCCAAGACAGTGAAAATACCTGCATGAAGTTCAGCATATTGGTAATCGTTATGCATCTTGTCCCAGTTATCCCAGAACAATTCGCTTATTGAATACCGAATATACGGCGAAACTTCTTTACATTCCTCTAATAGCTGGCAAATGGCACTTGCTTCTATCAGATGGTTGCATCCAAGTTCATATCCTTCACCAACCTTCGGCATATCCACCTTCCACTCCTCTGCATTTTTCACAATTCTGTCCGCGGCAGGAAGTGTCTCAAACTTATAATATGCAATTGCGTCTTTTAACGAAGAAGTTTTTGCAATCGTTGCAACAAAAGTATTCTTTTGTTGCCTAATGTATCGTTGGAAGGTCATTTCACCTGATGCTTCCTCGAAAATAGCAGCCAAGTGGGCAATCTGCTTTTTATCAAAAGCTACATCTAAACTTTTGAAACGATTGATAAACTCTAATTGTGCCTCTTTATACCATTCCGGTCCCATGGAACTACGCATCACTTCGTGATAAACGATAGTTGCCTTATCACTCTCTCCCATTAAGGCATATTCACGGCATATCTGCAGTAAATAGCCGCAACGCTCGCTGCGATTCTGGACAGCATATTCAATATATTTTACGGCCTCGTCTGCTAAATATAATGCTATGCCACGCGTTTGTTCACTTGGAGCAAATATAACAGTCAGTCTGATTAATATGGCACAATAGCCCTCTCTATATAAGGATAGTTGGTCAGACATCCTATTTTGCAAATGCACCATAAAGTCATTGAGCTTGTCCACAAAAAACTCTTTGTATATCTCAGCCAGTTTGTCATATACAAATGGGATTAACTCTTCAGGCAACAAGTAGCTCCGCTTCCATCTCACACGCTGTTCAAAGGAAAAATCCATGGAGTCAATAATCTCTTTGACTGCAGCATACATTCCTTGATAATCCTCGCCAACCGCTCTCTTCCTGTAGAGAACTCCATGGACATATGCTGTTCGGGCAACTAAGGCTTCAATATATCTTGCCCAACTGATGTCACCATGATAGTTGCTGTTCAGTGTCGGGCAAGTCAGTTCTTCATCGAGATATGCCAAATACAGACTCTCCTGATAGAAATGATTCAGCGAATCGGCATCAACATCAACACCATTATCCTTCCTGAATATAAAAGGTCCGGGATTGGGGCCATAATCCTTCAGTATCTTTTGAACGATATCCTTACGGATTTTTTTATCAATCAATCCACTAGGTAACGCCTTCAGTTCATCTTCACAAAACTTAAAGGTGTGGCATAACATGGCTTCCTCAACCTGTCTCAGACAGTCGTTGAAGGCTTCATTGTGACCAATGGCATGTAACCCCGTATCTGTATAATCATATAACGCTATAACCTTGATGAAGAACATAAGAAGCTCTTCATTCCAGTCATTTTCATATTTTTTCAAATGCTGCCCTATGTCAATCTTTTTGCCGGATCGCAGTTCATTTGAAATCTGATAGGCTAAAATCATCTCGCGAATCATTGATTTCATTTTGATGGTCCCTTCGTCTTTTCCTTCTATCAGACGATTGAGAAAACTGAGGTAGCGTGGTAAATGGGCAGGATCTTCATATCCCGCCAGAATTCCTTCTACCATCAATTGCCCTTTGAGCGCAAATACATATGGGCTGGTTTTTTTTCCTATGCTTTCGTTTATTTCCTTCCTGATGGCTGCCTCTATAGCACACGATAAAGTGTACCCCTCATCCTCATACCCTAATTCAAACAAACAGCGCAAATAGGAAATCGCCGTATCAATGCCCACTAAGAGGCAATTGTCCCTTACCAGATACTTCAGTGCCACTGCAGGTTTCCCCATAAGTATCTTTATATCCGCCACCTTTTGTGCATTATCAACCATGATTGAGTCACAGCGCGTTTCTATACGTTGCGCTAGAAGCATCAGCCTTACGACCTCAATTGGAAGATTGTTGTCCACAGCCAGTGACAGGCATTCTTTGATGTCATGCATTACCAGGTCTGGTGACACGTCGTTTATGGCACATTGGTCCGCCCAATTCTGATTACACATAGCTAGACCTTTCCTCACATCGCTGCCATTAACTACGTGATGCAAGTGATTTTCTATAGAATATATTTGTTCTTTATGAGTATCACAATAAGCCGCTATCTGGTCATTGGTATAATTAATAATAGTTGAAAGATTCTCTGTGATGAAAAGCCTGAACGAGCTATGATATATTTCATATACGTCGGAGTCTTTCTCTTTTAACAAATGCCAAAACTCCTTGGTAACCGACTTGAATTCAAAGGGGTTTGGACTTTTCATCATACCTATCAGATGCTCCTCTTCGACAGGTCCTCTTGTTTGAGACAACAAAGCCAGTACTTCGAATACGACACCTTTAGGATCCGCCTTCTTCCAGACAGCTTCATAATAAGAGCGGATATCTCCACTAATAGTAGGCAAACTAATCAGCCAGTCATTCAGTTCGCGTTCTTTGGTAGTCTCATTAAAGGTTTCAGAAATATAGCGACAGAGATAGTTCATATATAGGGGATGACCCTCTGTTTTAACAGCAACAGCTTGTATAAACGAGTAAGGCTTAGACCACTCGCCGCTGTTTTCTTGTATAAACGATTCGCAAGCAGCCATATTCAATGGCGTAACTTCAATATAGTCGTCCGCAGCAATCCTCCCAATCACACTGGCAGGCAGTATCTCTTTTGTAATGCAAGACAACACTATGCTAATATTATCAGGCAGTGTATCTGGAATTAGTGAAAGGATATCATCTACGCGGTTGCCATTTTCTGTTGACAATTCATCCAGTCCGTCAATAAAAATCACACCACGTTTACCTTCGTTTAATAATACATGGCTAATTACCCTTAACCATCCTGCTATCCCATTACGTTTATCCTCAAATGAGGACTTTACAAGTTCAGCGCCTGTACGATTTGCATAAATAGTCTCTAACCAGTTAACAAAGAACCCTTGAGAGCAGCGTTCTGCTCGACTACGCGTATCATTAGGCACCTTAAAGAAGAACCGACCTAATACTTCCAAATTCTCGTATTTCGACTCAAAGTAAGCGGTTAATGTGGTCTTGCCGCAGCCAGGTGATCCATACAACAAAACCCACTTGCTACTTCTTTCTGTAAGACGCTCATCCAAAGCTTGAATGACTTCAAAATTCGGTTGTGAAGCCTCAACGTCTCGCGCTATTGACGCTGGTATTGTTGTCTCTTCCTGCTCTGTTTCTATTGGCAGATACCCTTCTTCTTGAATATCATTCAATTTTTGGACACTCACAAGGTTTAAGCTACTCCCTATTTGTTCTATGACAACACCCACAACATTGTCGCCCTGAAAAACAGGAGCGCCCGACATGCCGCTATAGTTAAAGCTGTCTCCCGTGTCATCAGACTGAAGATTATAATCTGCAATCGAATCTAATACTTTCTGTTTGATGTTGCCGTTAATCCTCAGTCCTTTCAGTTTGGCTGTATCAGGATATCCAAACGTAATGCAACTTTCTCCAATTCTTATATGATGAGATAGCAGAGGCAAATACTCTTCTGACGTTTTTCCCTGCACCTTTAACACTGCGACATCTGCATTCTCATATATTTTATCTACAACAAACTTTAAATCGCCCCCAACAGCCTTCACCACGTTATTTCCATCATTTTTGAATGATTCTACTGTGTGCCATGCTGTTAATAAAAGATCAGGAGCCACATAGAATGCAGTTCCAATTTCCTTGTCACAGATAACTTGTACTATCAGCTTCTCATACATATCATATCTCGATTTGAATGCCGCTCTTTCCTTCAGGAGTTATGACTTCAAAGTCAAAATCTTTGTGGTATAATCCGTCACTTAGCTCCTTGCAGATTGGTAAGTCATAATTGAAATATATCTTCATACCTTTACCCTTAGTGATGATATGTGCTAGCGCAGGCATATCTGGGTGGTTATACTTATCTCCATTCGTGGAAACCAACCATCTGTCCGAAACAATCAATTTAATCAACTCTGGCGAATTATTGTTATAGCTACCATGGTGAGATAGTTTCACCGCATCAAATATATATGGTGCTTTCTCTTCACCGTAAAGAGCCCTCAGAGAAGCTACCACAGTTTCCGAATGTGAATCACCTAAAAACAGTAGTCGCTTTCTTTTCGTCTCAAGCACGAATGAAATAGAACTGCCGTTACTTGCTGAGCAATCTGGTTCATAAGCCTCCTCACACAACTTAAGCAAATCATAACTCTTAGATACCTTTTTCTCATGAAAATGAAATCCAGGCATATCTTTGCTAAGACTAAACTCATAAGCATCATCCCAGAACTCTTCACTGTGAGCCTTCTTAAGCAATCCATCCTTAATCAGTCTTTTCTTCCAAAAACTTTCAAGGGCTTCTATATTCTTATTATTAGGAGAAAGAACGTGAATGATAGCATCTCCTAACGGGAAGGTCATTGGTGCCATAATGGTATAACCTTTTGCCGATGTATTCCATGGAATCCCGTTTCTTGCTATAAGTGCAGACAAGGTACACCCCTGTTTTGCACTAATGGGTTTTGCTTTCTCCGCTCGATACTCTTTGCATATATTTCTATGAATAAACGTTTCTTTTTCTGCCGCAGTGACAGCCACTGACTGAATATGTCTGTAACCGTTATACCATATTTCTTTTATCCGAATAGGCATATCTTCCATCATCCTGATGATGCCAGAGATATGGTCACAGTCTATATGGGTCACAACTACTATATCAAGTTCACCTCCTCGCGCTGCAATTTCTTCTAAAGTAGGTAAAAGATAGTTCTCGTATGTGTCTACGTATCCTCCATCAATGAGGATATAATGAGATGGCTGGATTTCCACCAGAATACAATCTCCATTGAGTGCTGGAAGAATGATAATTCTCATAAATCCTTTCACTTATATTAGTTTATATGCTTATACTTCTTCACCAATTCCTGTATTTCTCTATACTTCTCAATTCTTACACCTCCATCAGCCACTTCCAAACTGGCACCACGGGTATTCCCTCTTCCGTGCCCTCCTCATCGTAAGTAATCAGTAGGCACTTCCAATCCTCGTGCAATTTGGAATATTTCGCCAGTGGTGGCACCTCCCTGTTGTAAGTGGTCTCATCCTTGATGCTGTAGGACACCTGTATGGCCAACTTCTCGTCAGGCACAATGAAGTCTATTTCCTTCTCCGCGTTCAGGAAAAACACATTCTTTTTGCCAAACCGCCTGCAGAGTTCCACTGCCACCATGTTCTCTAGCAGCGAAGTTTCTGAGTTCATCAGGAACAGATTCAGCAACCCGTTGTCTATGAAGTAGTATTTCTTCTGGGTTTCCTTCTCCGTCAGCTTACCCACCTCGTTCTCCATGGGTAGTATTAGCCAACTGTCAGCGGCATAACCCGCATAGTCTATCGTAGTAGGCACGCTGATGGGCGACCCCGTTGACACTATCACGTTCTTCAGCCTATTATACGACAGCGGTTGCTTCACACTCTCTGCCATCTTCTTGATCAGAATGTTCAACACCCTGTCATTCTTAATGTTGTTTCGCGCACAGATGTCTCCCAGGTAGATCTTCTGGTAAAGACTTGAAAGCATAGCCCGCTTGTTCTTGAACGACAGGATCTCTGGCAGACCTCCGTAATAGAAATACTCATTCAGATGCCGCTTCACCTCACTTCTCTGAATCGTGTCATACTCCCAATGCTCTTTCAGTTCCACCTGCTGCGCTACCAGATACTCTTTGAATGAATATGGGTACGCATCATAGATAAAGAACCGTCCGCCCAGTGTGGTTGCCACCTCCTTGCTCAGCATCTTTGCATTGCTGCCTGTCACGTAAACACGGTATTTAGCATCAGCCAGTCGGCGCACAAACTTATCCCAATGAGGAATGTTCTGTACCTCGTCCAGGAACACCACCGGCCTCTTGCCATACAGTTCCAGATGGGCCTCCAGCAAGCTGTTGAAGTCTTCCGTCTGGAATTCCGCTAGACGCTCATCCTCAAAGTCCACAAACAAAATCTCGTCCCATCCCTTTCCGGCAGCCTGTAGCTGACGTACACGCTGATACAGCAGGTACGACTTACCCGCATGTCTCACGCCAACTATCACATAGTTGCCGTTCTCCTCGAATTCTACGGGACGGTTCACAATCACCGCTTCATCCACCTCGCGTTGCTTACTGATCAGACATTGTTTGATGACATCTTTACTGACACTCATATAAATTGTATTTTATAAGGATTGCACGATTTTATTAAGTTTGGTTTACAAAGATATACATTTTCTATAAAACACAATTAATAAACCTTGATTTTTTGCACTATTTTCACTTTTTTTATCACAAAACCATTCTTTCCCATAGCTATTTTTGTACTTGGGGATGGTTATTGTATTTGGCGTTGCCCTAAACACTTCTGTTAAATACGGCACGATTCTTCTTCCACGTTGCCATTTTGAGCTCTTGGATGTCATGAACTTCTTTTCCTCACGATAGATGAAGGTGTCAACCCTTTGGAGAAGAGAATACTTTTAATTCTTTCCAACAAAATCGTAGATAATACGGATGTAAACGACAAAGAGTCATATTGTGTCTTACTTGTCTTGTTATGACTCACGAATCTCCCAGATTCAAAATGTTGGTTCTAATTGCCCTCCTCGTTAGAACCAATTTTGAAAAGTAAGGGCAAAAACGGCTGGTTTTTGATGCGATTTTCTTCTTGGAGCTTGCAGCACTCTAATTTTGCATTCGATTTTGTGGCGGTGCCTCAGATTACAGGATTGTCGGACGCGACACTTCATTAAATCTGAAATGCAAAAGGATCCGTGCATAAGACACCGAGCGAAGGAGAGATAACAAACAAAACTTTCACTTCAAAAAAAACGTGATTATGCAATCTGAAAATAGGATCTTAGGCAACCAACTGGTTGTAATGTCGAGGGAAGACCTTGACGCTTTGGTAAACGAGATGGCCCAAAACATCGTGGCAGCTCAAACAAAAAATGCACAGAATGACTTGGAGACATGGATGAATGTCCCGGAAGGTGAACGTTTCATCACTCGTGAAGAAGCCGCTCGAATACTGCATGTGAACTTCACCACCCTATGGCGATGGGACAAGCAGGGCCACCTCCATTCCAGAAAGATTGGAGGCCGTCGGGTGATGTACAAATACAGCGATGTCCTGGCATTGCTAAATGGTGGAATAAACAAGTCCAAAGATGAGTGAACAAGTCATGCTATATGCGGGAGGGCAGCCCGACTTCCTTTCCCTCGTCAATGCCGAGGTGGGGAAGGTGGAACCAACTATAAAGGTGCGACCTACTCCTCCTGATGAAGAACCGCCATCCCTTGCGTTCACAGAGTCATTGCCTGTTCCTACTGGCAAGCCTAAAGTAGTGCAACACTTGAACCCCTCGGCTTTCACAGAGCCCACGCTACCCATTGACTGGCTTTCACTATCAGTTCAGGACTATATTCGTACGGTTGCAGAATCGTATGGATGTCCACAGGACTTTGTCGTTGCCATCTGTCTGACAACGGCTGGTATTGCGGCAGGAAAGAAAGTGCTGCTTGCCACCAACCCATACACCAATTATCCTTGTGACTTCATCTGTATGGTTGGTAAGCCGAGTCGTAATAAGACAGGACCGCTAAAGGAAGTCACTAGTCCTCTACGGGAACATGACAAAGCTAACTTTGCCAAGTATTCCGAGGCGAAGACTGTTTATGACCAAAGCAAACGGGAGGATAGGAACTTTAGCGGTGAACAACCGATATTCCACCAACGAGTGGCTGGGGATAGTTCCCCAGAGTCTCGTAACGTATTGCTGGCGCAAGGTGACATGATTATCATTGTTGCCGATGAACTGAAATCCTTCATTGATTCTTTCGGGCGATATTCCAAAGGTGGTAACGGTTCAGGAACAGAAGTGTCTCAACTGCTGTCCATTTGGTCGAATGTCAGTTTTACCATCAACCGAAAGTCGGAAGATACCAAGCTGGTTGATAATCCAGCCATGAGTATCATTGGTGGTATTCAACCAGGGCCACTCGGCAAGACATTTGGCACCGATGCATTGATGGATTCGGGCTTCACCCAGCGTTTCCTTTTCGTCTATCCTGACAAGGCGGAGTTCATCAAAAGACAGAACCGCAGACGGATGACACAAGAAATGCGAGACAACTAGAGTAACATCATAGGGAGGCTGTTCGGTATGGAACCTTTACCGCTCTTGCTGTCCCATGAAGCTGAAAGACTTTACGCTGACTATGCCGCTGCAAACGACATGAAGGCTGATGCGGAGGAGGATGACTACATCGGTGGTGTGAGGCAGAAGATGAATATTCATGTGCTGCGTCTGGCTATCATGGCACATCTGCTGTCTGAGCATTGGAACGAACCTGTTGTCACAGGTGAATGCATGGAATATGCCATTCGCATTGCCGACTACTTTACCCAGATTCATGTTGAACGCATCTATCCTTTGTTGCGAGGCTCGGCAGCCACACAGCGTCCGATGACCAACGGAGACCTGCTTCGGGCTGTCAGTCGGCAGTTCAAAATCAAGTCGCAGAACGCTCTTGCCGAGGTCCTCGGTGTGTCACAGCAGTATGTCAACAAAACCCTAAAGGAAGAATAATGGTTGTAGTTGTAGATTTACAAAACTGCCTATGTATAAAGGGCGCAAGCTAACAACTACACTACAACCAAGGTGCTCTTATCTCCATCATGGAATCTCATCTATATGGTTGTACCCTTATTGTAGCATCAAGCCCAGAATTTACAAGACTTTAAGCCAAGCTACAACTACAACAACAAACTTAAATTTTGAATAACGATGAAAAGTTTATTTGATACAAAGATTAGCTATTATAGAAACGTGGAAGACAATGTCGGCACGAAAATTTCCCTGCGCGACTTCCTCTTCAACGACCAGTACAAGGAACAGATTGAGTATATCCGTTCCATATCGGATGAAGATATACAAAAGCACTTGAAGTTGCAACTGCCCGTGGCAACCATCTCAGGCACATTTGCTCCTACATGTAAAGCGGAAAACCTCGTAGCCCACTCGAACCTTCTCTGTATCGACATCGACAAGAAAGACAACATGGACGTTGGCTGGTTCGATGATCTGAAGCATGAGTGGCATAACATTCCCCAGATACTCTATGCGGGCCGCAGCATCCGTGGCAAGGGCTGGTTTGCCATCTTCCGCATTGCCTATCCTGATAAGCATGAGGCTCAGTTCGAAGCCCTGAAACATGACTTCGCCAACAGCGGACTAATCATTGACAAAGCATGCAAGAACGTGAACAGGATGCGCTTCATCTCCTACGACCCGGAGCCGTATGTGAATGAGGATGCTACATTATATACTAAGGTGTGGGTGGAACCCAAACCGGCATACCACAGTTCCAGTGCATATAGTGGTGACGACATGGAACAGGTCGAGAAGTGCTGCCATATAATTGAAGACCGTAGCATCGACATTACCGCCACCTACGATGAATGGTTCCATGTGGGTGCAGCCTTGGCATCACTTGGTGAATGTGGACGTAGTCTGTTCCATATAGTCAGTTCGCAAAATGCGAAGTACAAAGCATCTGAGACAGACAAGAAGTTCGACAATCTTCTGCGCAATGTCAGCAATATCAAGATCGGTACGTTCTTCCATATCTGTTCGCAGTATGGAATCAACTGGAAGGAGGATAGCCTATGAAAACGGAGATTACGAGTTTCAGCAGTTCATTCTTTGAATACCTCTGCGGTTTCGTCTGGTTTGACCAAGATAAGTTAGAGGCTCTGATGAAACGCTATCCAATTGGTGCTACAGAGGAAGGCGAATCAATATTCTGGCACATCAATGCAGAGAACAAGATTACTAATGGTAACATCATCACAATGGATAGCGAAACAGGCAAGGTCTATGATGACAGTTGGTACTATCAAGATGGGCGACCGACTTGTATGTTTGGTGAGCACTTACTTGGTGCCTTCCCCAGCCAGACGGTTGCACTGGTGACGGATGAACTGACTGCTGCCATTATGAGTTGTTTCCCAACGCCATACGTTTGGCTTGCAACTGGAAAAGAACAAACGACTCCTACCGATTTGTTCCCTCTTGTCGGAAAAACCGTGGTAGTATTCCCCAACAAAGGTGAGTATAACAAATGGCAAGAAATGCTGCAAGCAGTTCCCAATCTCCAGTTTCATCTCTCAGATGTGATGGAGAATGTACAAGGCGATTGCCACACCATTGCCCAGATGGTTCTCAGCCAGCAACCCCTACGCCCAACCGAAGAGGAAGCAGCATTGATGAGAATGGAGGATGCCAATCCCAACATCGCATTGCTCGTCAAGGCACTTAATCTGGAGGTGGTAGGTGTTTCTTCCATTGACGAAGATGCGATGAAACCAATATCCAAATCTGAGGTAAAATCAGAACCACCTCCACAAATAGAGGATGACGAAGCCATGAAATCATTCCTGATGGCACAGGAAAAACGATGGCACGGCAGGAATCCAGAATGCCACAAATGCTCTCGTTCCCATGAGGGAATCAATGGGACATATTGTGATGAACTCAATCAATATGTCGAATATGGTAAGGGCGATTGTGGCAGATGAACTTGTTCATCAAAGGAGCCAAAATCGAATAGAGGGAAGAGAGTGATTCTACGAATCGCATAGCCTAATATGCGTTAACTTCCATTAACGCGAGTAGGTGAGAACATAATTGTTATCCCATTCGGGGAGCAAGCTCAGATAATAATACCAATAACAAACAATTTAAAGGAAAACATTATGAACAAAAAACAGGTAATGGACATACGTCCAAACTCTGATGGCATCAGCCAGGCAGAGAGTAACGAACAGCAACGAAACTGGAGTGAAGACTTCCTCCGGAAGAAATCAAATGACCCGATGGCGAACTATGACCCGACACGAACTCACTTGAATTTTGAGGTGGCTCGTAGTGGCATCGTCCAACCAATCGACAAGTCGAAGTCCATCATGCAGAAGATGGCAGACAATCTTGCAGCACGTGGAATAAAAGACCCTAATGCCCGAGAGAATGTCCGCCGTCGGCAGAACACGCTGGCCCAATTTATCTTTGGCGGGAGCCGAGAACGTATGAACGAACTCGCCTTTGGCAACCAGATATTGAACCTTGACAAAGGGGCAGACAACTCCCACCTGACACGGAACAATGACATCGAGGAATGGGCTAAAGATGTGTATGCTTTTGTTGCCCATCGCTTCGGTGAGGATAACATCGTTAGCTTCTACGTCCATCTTGACGAGACCAATGTTCACGCACATTGTACGCTTATTCCATTAGACCAGGAGAAGAACCGCATTTCTTGGCGTTCTATATTTGGCCAAAACAAGCATGAGATGGGGCAGCTGTTTTCCCAACTGCACGATGAGTTCTCAAAAGAGGTTAGTATGAAGTGGGGACTGGAACGAGGTGACAGCATCAGAGAAACTGGAGCCCGTCACCGATCCACTTATGAATACAAACGAGAACTTGTGAATGACGTGAACCAGCTTGAAAGTCGGAAGGTTGGTTTGGTTGCCGACATCAGACAAGAAGAACGCAAACTGAAAAGTCTGACAACAATGATAGCCAATCTTCGGGAGCGTCGTGCATCTATCCAGCGAGAGATAGACGAAATTGCCCGTAGCTTAGGTGAGGAAGGTACGGACAACATTCTTCTGACAGCCCGTATTAAGAACCTTCGCCAAGAGATGGAAGACATTGACAGCAAGATTGCTGAACGCTCCAAGATGCTTGAAGAAACGAGTGTTAGCCTTAAGAATATTCGAGAAGAACTATTTGACATGAAACGAGAGCACCAGAGAGCCTTGGAAAGAGAAGGAGATGATATTGACAGGGAGGCGACACACGTCCGTATGGGAATCACCAGTACCTACAATATGATGCTGGCTAAGACTATGCAGGAAATCATCCCAACCCTAAATGATAAGCAACGTGACATATTACGAGAGAAGGGTTATTATGACCTTGCCGAAAACGTTCAAAATATAGCCAACTGTGCCATGTTGCTTGCTCTCAACTATGTCAAGCTGGCCACCTCTTACGCAGAATCATGTGGTGGCGGTGGTGTGTCTAACTTGTCTGGGTGGGGAAAGAAGAAGGATGAAGATGATGTTCAATGGTGGGTGCGTTGTATCGCTACGGCTGCCGCAATGGTTAAGCCAAGAGGGAAAAAACAGTCTGCAGGAGTAGGAAGATAAAAAGTTACGCCCGAATAAATCTCTTGTTGTGGGAATCATTCGGGCACGCAAACTTTTTTATACACAAGTGTATAAGCAATAATGCCTCTTAAAATAATTCCCTGAAATTTTGGTCAGTTATACGAAAAAGTGTACCTTTGCAGCCAATTTTACGAAAATCCATAAAAATAGCAGTAATGCAGAGACAGAAATTTAACACATTAGGCGGATTGAACATTCAGAGCACATGGTGCCTTGAATGCGATTCCTATATGCATACGTCAAGCATTGCTGCACCACGCTATTCAGATAGGAAGACTTTCCATATTGCACGAGGAGGGATTGGATTACTCCTGACATAATTGTACGTGCAAACACGAGATTAACGAAGTGGTTGGAAAGTCAGCAATGCTTTCCAACCATTTTTCGTTTGTGCCTATCACAACCATGAACACTGTCGACTTACCACCGACAAGACTTCTCCTCATCGGCCTGGCCTATGGCACAACATGTAGTCAATCAATTATTAACCGCGCAGGGATGCGCAAAAACAAGAAGGAACAAAGAAATGTTAGAATTCAAAAAGTACAGCTCCATCGAGAATTCCTTCAACAGAGAGTTCATGGAGCGCATCGTGGCAGAGATGCCAACCGATTTGGAATATGTGGTACAGGAAAAGGTACATGGTGCCAACACCAGTTTCCTCTGCGACGGAGAAAACGTAAGGTTTGCAAAGCGTACCTCCATGCTGGAAGCAGAGGAGATGTTCTACGACTATCCCGAACTGCTTGAGCGGTACAAGGATAAAGTCATGGCCCTTACCAAGGATGTCTTCAGCAGATATAAAAACGTGAGGAGCGTTAATGTCTTCGGTGAGATGTTTGGTGGAACCTATCCTCACAAGGATGTTCAGCCCAACCGCAAGTTGTCTCTCATCCAAAATGGTGTATGCTACACTCCTGAACATGAGTTCTATGGTTTTGACATCTATGTCATCAATGAGGAAGGCGGTAGGTATCTGCCAGTAGATGAAGTCAACAAGTTTTTCGTTAAGCACGAATTCTTTTATGCCAGGACTCTGTTCAAGGGCACTCTCGGTGAATGTCTCAAATACCCTAATGCTTTCCAGAGCAAGATTGCCGAATGGCTTGGCTTCCCTGCCATCGAGGACAATATCTGCGAGGGTATCGTGATACGACCTGTTGTTCCCATGTACCTGAGAAATGGAAGCAGGGTGCTCATCAAGAGCAAGAACAAACGCTTTGCCGAAAAGAAGAGTGTGAAGAAGCGCAACAAGCTCTTTGCTGAACCTGTTCCCTACAGCGAGGCTTTGAAGGCACTCATTCCAGAAGTGGAGGCATACGTCACCGAACAGCGTTTGGCAAATGTGGTGAGCCACATCGGTGAAGTACATGTGCCTAAAGACTTCGGTAAGATTATGGGGCTGTTCTCTAAGGATGTACTCGAGGATTTCCTGAAAGAACATGGCGGTGAGTATGGTTGCCTTGAAAAGAGCGAACAGAAGTTGCTCAACAAGGAACTGAACAAACTTTCCACTGAGATGGTGAAGAAGGTCTATATGGGCCAGGCTTACATACTCGATTAATTAACAGACTCTCTCCGTGCTCCAGATGGGGCATGGAGAGAATAATACAAAGAAGAAAATGAATTTCAAGTTTAATGCAGAACATACGTTCTTTACATCAGATACGCACTTCAATCATGCGAACATTATCAAGTTTTGCAATCGTCCATTCAAGGACGTAGAGCAGATGAACGATGTGATGATTGCAAACTGGAACAGCGTGATAGGTAAGGATGATACAGTTTTCCACTTGGGCGATTTCTGTCTGGGTGGTGCGGCAGAATGGACAAAGATACTCGACCGTCTGAATGGCAAGATTTATCTAATCATGGGTAACCACGATTTGAAGAACATTCGACAAGGATTCATCAGCCGCTTTGAACATGTTGCCATGCAGATGCGAATCGAGATAGGGAAGAAGAGAATCTACCTATGCCACTATCCCTTTCTCTGTTTTGAGGGCAGCTATAAGGATGATGTTTGGCAGCTGTTCGGACACGTCCATACCCGAAGGAGCAATTCAGGCATTGATGCCGGAAGACTCCAGTATCTCTATCCGACACAATACGACGTAGGAGTGGACAATAACAACTTTACCCCAGTATCGTTTGGGCAAGTAAAGAGAATCATTGACAAGCAAGTTGAACAAAGTAAAGAAAATTAACAATGAAGATACAATACATGAGTGACCTGCATATGGAGTTCGCAGAGAACAGCAGGTATCTGAAACATAATGAGTTTCCTGTTACGGGTGATGTGCTGGTTCTGGCCGGTGACATCTTCTATCTGAGAAACGATGTGGCCCCACTGGGCAAGTTCTGGAAATGGGCATCGACAAACTATCGCCAGGTACTTATTGTTCCAGGCAACCACGACTATTATGGTCATTATGACATAATGACTCGTGGTATGCAATGGGAATGGATGTTTAAGGAGAATGTCGGCTATTACCAGAATCAGGTAGTCAGAATCGATAATGTCGATTTCATCTTCAGCACCCTTTGGTCGCATATTCCGCCAGGTGATGAATATATCGTGTCCCATGGATTGAATGATTTCTACCAGACGCTGTATGAAGACCATCGCCTAACAGTAGATGATTACAACCGGATGCATCAGTTCTGTCTTGACTTTATCAAACGGGGCGTAGCCGAAAGCACGGCAGAAAAGATTGTTGTAGTGACCCACCACCTGCCTACGCAACAGGTGGTGGCACCGCAGCATCTTGGCTCAGACCTAAATTCAGCATTTGCTACGGAACTTGGAAACTTCATTGTTGACAGCCCGATCAATGTCTGGATTTACGGTCATTCACACACGAACATCGACACAACGATAGGACATACTAAAATTGTGTGTAATCAGATGGGATATGTGTTTGCGAATGAGTATCTGACAAACGGATTTGACTTCGGCAAAATGATAGAGATTTAATGAATGACAAACATACAAAGAAAAAGTATACAATTATGAGTGGAGGCACTTTTGATTATTCACAACGGACTATAGAACTTATAGCCGATGATATAGAACAAACCATCTTGGAAGCAGGGAGAAAGATTCCAGATGTATTATTGGAAGAACAGCAACATCGTTACTCACGGGAGATACCATTAGAGGAACAATACTATAGTTCCTACAATCGGAAGACAATGGATATCATGAAACGGGCAGTTTATATCCTTAGAATGGCATACATATATGCTCAACGAATAGACTGGATGTTGTCAGGTGATGACGGTGAAGATGATCTCGTTAGACGCTTAAACAAAGAACTGCATGAGCTTAAAATGAAGTATCCTAGCGGAAAGTTCACGTTTAAGAAGAAAAGAGTTCGGTATGATGATGACTACGGATGCTTCCGTGAAATTCCAGATGAGTAAATGAATTATAAAAACAGGTAAAAATGAATAGGAAAAATAAACAAAGTGATAGAGAAATCTTAGAAGAAATACTTATGATTCTAAAAAAAATGAAAGCATCTCCTGTAGTTGTCCAGCCCTCTATGAAGGTTTACAATAACAAAGAGGTTATGGAATTACAGGGAGTGAAGGATAAATATCTCAAAAAACTAAGGGATAATGGATATCTTTTTTTTTCAAGAGAAGGCGATAAGTATTGGTATACGCAGAAAGATGTAGATTGTTTTCTGCACAGTTTTCATTATGAACCATTTAATAACCTGAGTTCGGGATAAGCGACTGTCGTTTTTCTTGCTATGCCAGATTTCCGATAGGTGCATATTACATTTGCCCTCC
>ERZ780125.129-NODE-129-length-34617-cov-26.6599_pt1 | contig 34617 bp, 29 predicted proteins | sample MGYA00433082_ERZ780125 | MGnify/ENA primary metagenome ERZ780125 (study PRJEB29588, sample SAMEA1970465) | human gut metagenome | biome: human gut; feature: human-associated habitat; material: faeces | place: Denmark | collected 2008/2010 ... | reverse complement strand
GAAGACCCGAGCAAGGCACAAAAGGCTGTTCTTTCGATTGCCGGTGCAAAGATACAACATTTTCGGACAGAATACAAGCTTTCACCCTAACTTTCTATGCTGAAAATGATGTAAGTAGCTGATAGATAATGCTTTCTATCGTTTTCTATCAGAAGTTTATTGCAGAAACATAGTAAAACAGGAAAATACGCATTGAAGGTAGCCGAAGAAACGTGAAAAAGCGGTCATTAAGGTCAAGGTCATTAAGGTCATTAAGAAAATGGGAATCGGTCATTTTGAGCTATAGTATATATAAATAATTATTTATATATACTATAGGAAAATGTTTTTTCCCCGAAACCTTAATGACCTTAATGACCTTGACCTTAATGACCGGATAGAATATTTCTATTTTAAAGACTTGCAGTAAATAAGGTAACGAATCGTAATTAGTTGTTTATTACACATTTATACCAGTATATTAAAGTTGCTATTAATGTTTTTATGTATAAGTATAATCTACATTCTCTAGTGCCGGAAATGAGTTCTTGCATTGCTTTTTCTCCTCTCTTTACCTCATTCTACCCCTTATTTACCCCTCGAATTTGTCAAAAATACGTCAAGTCTGAGACAGATTTATGTCTGAGGAGGGGCATTTTTCACCCTTAGGAGAGGGGGTAAAACATCTTCCTATCCCCCATATTTTGCATTTTCCGTTAAATAACGTGATAAAATTCTTTGGTTTTCCTGCTTTTTATTATCTTTGCTAGTAATTGATAAATTATTGACGTAATAATAGTCTGGAAAGCTAGAAACTACATAATAATACTACGATGGAAATTGATAATTTGTTGTTATACAACTATTTAGTATGTATATTTCGTGTGTAAAGTGAAGTCTGTATGTTGGGTTGCGAATGGAATATATATTTACTTTTTAAATCATAGCGCTCGCTTTTTATGCATTCTCCCAATACCTGTTTTCAGCGATGAAAAACGGAAAAATTAGAGTTTCCTGATTACATAAACCCGTTTTTTAGCCCATGAATAGCCGATTTTGCCCTTTAATTCATGCCCTCATTGAGCAGCTGATGGAGGAATATCCATTAGCCACGATTCATGGTCATAATGAATTTGCCAACAAAGCTTGCCCTGCTTTGATGTGATGAAGGAGTGGGGCTAACAGATAGGGAACGCGCTGCGTTCCCTATTTATACTTATTTCCCGATGCAAAAGTGCTTGAAGATATTATTTAGCGTTTCCTGGCTACTGATCTGTCCGCCAGTGATTTCACCCAATTCTTCCAATACCATTTTCAGGTCTTCGGCGATGATGTCGCCGCTCATGCCCATTTCCATCGACTCCAATACTCGGGTGAGGGAATCATGGGCACGGAGTAGGGCCTCGTAGTGGCGGGCACTCGTTATGATGACGTCGTTCTCGGTAATCTCAGGAATATCAGCGGCTTTTACTAATGCCTGCTCCAGGGATGAAACGTTCTCGCCTGTGCGGGCACTGATGAAGAGTGGGGATTCTGATTCACTGGAATCTGAGCCACAGGAATGGGTGAATTTATCGAACGCAAGTTTATCATTCTCAAGTTTATCCATCTTATTAAATACTACCAGCAGCTTCTTGCCCTGGTTCTTCAGCTTCATCTCCTCGATTTCTGAGGCTGACGGCTGCTCATCTAATAGCCAGATTACTATCTTCGCCTCTTCCATCTTCTGGAAAGTGCGCTCTATTCCGATGTTTTCTACCACATCATCCGTCTTGCGGATTCCGGCTGTGTCAATAAAGCGGAAGGTGATTCCGTCGATGAGGGTGGTGTCTTCGATTACGTCTCGGGTGGTTCCGTGAATGTCGCTCACGATTGCCTTCTCCTCGTGGAGCAGACGGTTGAGCAGGGTGCTCTTGCCCACATTCGTCTTGCCTACGATGGCTACGGCTACTCCCTGCTTTAGGGCATTGCCGGTTTCGAAGGAGTGGGCGAGGGTGGTAATCTTGTGATTGATTTCTTCGGCTAGTGCTTGGAGTTCGCTGCGGTCGGCAAACTCCAGTTCTTCGTGGTCGCTGAAGTCGAGCTCCAACTCCAGGAGCGAAGTCATCTTTAATAATTTTTCGCGAAGGAGGGAGAGTTCGTTGCTGAAATGACCCTTCAGTTGGCTGAGCGCCATCTTGTGGGTTGCCTTGTTGGTAGAGGCGATGAGATCGGCTACGGCTTCTGCCTGAGAGAGGTCCATCTTGCCATTGAGATAGGCACGACGGGTGTATTCGCCCGGTTCTGCCTGGCGACATCCTACCTCCGTAAAGCGATGGAGAACCTGCTGAAGAATGTATCGGCTGCCATGACAGGAAATCTCGGTGGAGTTCTCGCCTGTATAACTGTGGGGTGCACGGAACACGCTCACCAGTACATCATCGATGGTGTTGCCATCCTTATCCTTAATTTCGCCATAATGCAGAGTGTAGGGCTTGGCTTCTTCCAGGGATTTGCCGTTGGCAGACTGGAAGATTTTGTCGGTGAGGGTTATGGCGTCGGAGCCACTGAGTCGGATAATTCCGATAGCACCGCCGGCTGGGGTTGCCAGGGCGCAGATACATTCTTCTTGATTCTTCATTTATTTGTTTCTTTCTTTTAAAGCTTTTGCCCTTACAGGGCGACAGGGGGTGTTTGCTGTTTTAACCCAGGGTGTTGCCCTGGGCTAGGAGCTTCTGCCCTTTCAGGGCGTGTTGCTGCAATGGATGACAGCTCTTTCAGGGCGTGTTGCTGCAATGGACCTAGATTCTGTCGAGCACAACCTTGATGAGATTGTCGATGGTGCTCTTGTAACCGGTGTTGGCGCTGAGGGCACGGCGGTTGGCGATGACCATGCAGCAGGTTAATGCCTTATGACCGAGGAGAAGGGAAAGACCGGCGAGGGCTGAACTCTCCATCTCGAAGTTGTTGACGCGCAGACCGTTATACTCGAATGCTTCAATCTTCTGATTAAGTTCTGGGTCGGCAAGTGGGGCACGGAGTTCGCGGCCCTGAGGTCCGTAGAAACCGCCACAGGCTATGGTAATTCCGCGTACCATATCATTGCCGGCTATCTGGTTGAGCAGTTCCGGATTGTTGTCTACACAGTATGGGTTGCCAATCTGGTCGTTCCATTTTACCTGGCGCTTGAATTCTGCCTCTGTTTCAAGGTCGCAGATTTCGTTGCGACGGGCATAGAAGTTGATGAGTCCGTCGAAACCGATGCTCTTCTGTGAGGCTACGAAGGTTCCGGCTGGGCAGTTGAGCTGCAGGCCGCCGCAGGTTCCGATGCGCACGAGGGTGAGCGTGGTGTGCTCGGGTTTCTCGGTGCGGGTTTTGAAATCGATGTTCTTCAGCGCATCGAGCTCGTTGACTACGATATCGATATTATCGCATCCTATTCCGGTGCTCTGCACGGTGATTCGCTTGCCTTTATATGTGCCGGTGATGGCGTGGAATTCCCGACTTGAGACTTCGCATTCCTTCTCATCGAAATGGGAGGCTACGAGGGCTACGCGACCTGGGTCGCCAACGAGGATTACTTTATCAGCCACTTGTTCCGGGCGTAGATGAAGGTGGAAGCAGCTTCCGTCTTCATTGATAATCAATTCTGATTCTGCAAAATATTTGCTCATGGTTCTTTTGATTTTAAGTTATACATTATTTATATCAGGGCTTTGCGCCCCTCTGTGTTTAAGATAAGCAAAGATACGAATAAAAAATGAAATGCGATATTTTTTTAATGATTTTAAACAGTAAAAAAACACGAAGGGCAAATCCCGAAAATGGAACTTGCCCTTCTCTTTCAAATCTCTCTTCTTTTATATACTAGTTTTTGCTCCACACGCCCTGAAAGGGCAGAAGCTCCTAGCCCGTACTTAAACCACTTGCTAAACTTGGGTTATGAATTCATAGAGAGCAGGAACTCGTCGTTGTTGCGAGTATGCTGCATATTCTTGTGGATGGTGCTCATCGCCTCGATAGCGTTCATATCTGACAGATACTTGCGCAGAATCCACATGCGGTCGAGCGTTGTCTTGTCCTGCAGCAGATCGTCGCGACGGGTAGACGAAGAAATGAGGTTGACAGCAGGGAAGATGCGCTTGTTGCTGAGTGAGCGGTCGAGCTGCAACTCCATGTTACCGGTTCCCTTGAACTCCTCGAAGATGACTTCATCCATCTTACTACCTGTATCGATGAGGGCAGTAGCGATGATGGTGAGCGAACCGCCGCCTTCGATGTTACGCGCAGCACCGAAGAAACGCTTAGGCTTCTGGAGGGCGTTTGCATCTACACCACCGGTAAGTACCTTACCAGATGCAGGAGCTGTGGTGTTGTAGGCACGGGCGAGACGGGTGATAGAATCGAGGAAGATGACAACATCGTGTCCGCATTCTACCATTCTCTTAGCCTTCTCGAGCACGATTCCGGCAATCTTGACATGGCGCTCTGCTGGCTCGTCGAAGGTAGAGGCGATAACCTCTGCATTCACGGTGCGTGCCATGTCGGTAACCTCCTCAGGACGCTCGTCGATGAGCAGCATCATGAGGTAAGCCTCAGGATGGTTGGCTGCGATGGCGTTGGCAATATCCTTCATGAGGATGGTCTTACCAGTCTTAGGCTGAGCCACGATGAGCGCACGCTGACCCTTACCGATTGGCGAGAAGAGGTCTACAATGCGGGTGCTGAGATTGGTGGTGCGGCGGTCGCCACAGAGATTGAACTTCTCATCAGGGAAGAGTGGGGTGAGGTGCTCGAAAGGAACACGGTCACGAACCTCTGACGGGTCACGGCCATTGATCTTGATGATGCTGGTGAGCGGGAAGTATTTCTCGCCCTCGTGAGGCGGACGCACCTTACACTCGATGACATCACCTGTCTTCAGACCGAACTTCTTGACGAAGCTGGATGCTACATAAACATCGTCCGGTGAAGAAAGGTAATTGTAATCGCTGCTGCGCAGGAATCCGTAGCCCTCTGAAATCACTTCGAGCACACCGTTGGATTTCACGAGATTGCTGAAATCGTAGGCTGGTGCTTCCTGCTTGTTCTTGGCTGCAGGGGCAGCAGGTGTGTGCTGGTGAGAAGTCTGCGGAGTGGTAGGACGGTCGAAGATGTCGACAGTAGGAATGGCAGCCTGGTCTTCGATAGGAATGTCGACTACCGGGATGAAATCGGTTCCATCGCCCGGATCACCCTTCCAGGTTCCGTCTGCATCGAGTTCTACCTTCATACCTTCAGTATAGTGGATAGGAGCTGGCTCCTGTTTCTTATCGGTTGCTGTTTTTTCAGTAGCTTCTTCCTTTGCCTCCTCAGCTGGAGCCGGAGCTGGAGCTGCTGCTGCGTTCTGTGCATTCATCTTAGCCTGGAGCATCGCCTGCAAATCACCGCTGATGTTAGCGCTCTCTGCGTTTCCGGCAGAGAACTGCTCTTCAGGAACGGCAGCTTGCTCAGGTGCTGCCTGCTCAGGAGCAGTCTGCTGGTTATCGGCTGTTGCCTCTTCCGGCTGTTCTGCCTCAGTAGCAGCCTGCTGGTTAGCCGTCTCCTGTGCATCTTTCGCCATCTGCGCTTCTATCTCGGCTTTTACCGCCTGATGCTTTCTGATGGCAGCTGCTCTGGCTTCTGCAATAGCTTCGAGTTCAGCCTTGCTTCTTCTGCCGCGGTGTTTCGGGAAGTTGGCAAGTACCTGAGCCTCGATGTCTTCGCCTGATTGGTTTAGAGTCTGCTTCTGGGCAGCTGATTGTAAACTCTGCTCTGCCGGGCTGAACTGGATTTCTTCCTCAACCGCTGGGTCTGTGGCAGTTTCGCTCATAGCCTGAGGAGCAGTCTCGCCGCCGTTAGGACCCAATACCTGGTTCTTCTGCACGTCGAAATTCTCTCCTTCATTACCGTGTACGGAATAAACACGGTCTTCTTTCTTGGTTGCAATGCGGGTGCGCTTACGCTTAGGGGCTGCTTCAGGAGCTGGCTGTTCTGCCTGGGCGTCGAGAATGGCGTAGACGATAGTTCCCTTGTTATCGCTCTTCTTTACCTTGGCTCCAAGTTCCTTGGCAATGTCCTTCAACTGAACGACACTCTTTGCTTGTAATTCTTCTTTGCTATACATATATTATATATTGTATATTAATGATTTTCTTTCTGAAATGTCGCGTTTCTGAATGGAAACACGGTATTGATTGATAAATTCGTGTGCAAAGATAATTAAAAAATTTGTTTCTGCCAAATATTTTGCCTATCTTTGCACAAAAAAAATAAAAATGGCTAGTCAAATACCCTATTTAGACGTTCAAAACCTCACCAAACGCTTTGGTGCACAGGTTCTTTTTGATAATATTTCCTTCTCTATCGCTGAAGGACAGAAAGTGGGACTCGTGGCGAGAAACGGCACGGGAAAGTCTACGCTCATGTCGGTGCTGATGGATAAAGAGGGCCACGAGAGCGGAGACATCATCTACCGACGCGACTTGAAGGTGGGCTATCTGGAGCAGTCGCCGCAGTTTGATCCGGAGGAAAGTGTGCTGCAGGCGTGCTTCAATCATGAGGATGATCCGGAGAAGGTGCTGAAGGCGAAACAGATTCTCACACAGCTGCACATTACCAACCTGGAACAGCCGATGGGACAGCTCAGCGGCGGACAGCAGAAGCGAGTGGCGCTGGCGAATGTGCTGATTACGGAACCCGACTTCCTGATGCTGGACGAGCCGACCAACCACTTGGACCTGGAGATGATAGAGTGGCTGGAGGGTTATCTGAACCGCGGCAACAAGACCATCTTTATGGTTACGCACGACCGATTCTTTCTGGACAAGGTGTGCAATACGATTCTGGAACTCGACGACCGCACCATCTACACCTACCGCGGCAATTATGCCTATTATCTGGAGAAGAGGCAGGAGAGAATGGACAATCTGAGAGCCGAAATTCAGCACTCGAAGAATCTCTACCGCAGGGAACTCGACTGGATGCGCCGCCAGCCTCAGGCGCGCGGACACAAGGCGAAATACCGCGAGGATGCTTTCTACGAGCTGGAGAAGGTGGCAAAGCAGCGTATAGAAGACCGACAGGTAAGGCTGAAGGCTTCTACTGTTTATATAGGTTCGAAGATTTTTGAATGCCAGTATGTGAGCAAGGCTTTCGACGACAGAGGGCAGAAGAAGGTGATTCTCGACAACTTCTACTACAACTTTGCCCGCTTCGAGAAGATGGGCATTGTGGGTAATAACGGAACGGGAAAATCGACCTTCATCAAGATGCTGCTGGGCGAGGTTCAACCCGACAGCGGCAAGTTTGACATCGGCGAGACGGTTCGCTTCGGCTATTTCTCGCAGGAGGGACTGAAATTCCGTGAAGACCAGAAGGTGATTGACGTGATTACGGAGATTGCCGATTACATAGATCTGGGCGGCAAGCACATGACGGCTTCGCAGTTTCTGCAGTTCTTCCTCTTTACGCCCGAGGAGCAGCACAACTACGTTTACAAGCTGAGCGGCGGCGAGAAGCGCAAGCTTTACCTCTGTACGGTGCTGATGAGGAATCCGAACTTCCTGGTGCTGGACGAGCCGACCAACGACCTCGACATCCAGACGCTGCAGGTACTGGAAGAATATCTTCAGGATTTTGCGGGTTGCGTCATCGTGGTGAGCCACGACCGCTATTTCATGGACAAGGTAGTAGACCATCTGCTTGTTTTCAAGGGCGAAGGCGAAATTCAGGATTTCCCAGGCAACTATACGCAGTACAGGGAATGGAGCCGGATGCAGGCGAAGGACGAGGCAGAACAGGCGAAACCGGCAAAGAGCGGAAATGCAACAGCAGAAAGCGACGGAGCAGGCACGGCCAAGCGCGACGCCAATTTTGAGAACAAGCGCAAGATGAGCTACAAGGAGAAGCGCGAATATGAACAGCTGACCCTGGAAATAGATGCGCTGACCGAGGAACAGAAGAAGCTGGAAGAGGAACTCTGCAGCGGAAATCTATCGGTTGAGGAACTGACGGAGAAAAGCAAGCGCCTGCCTGAAATCAAGGATGAACTTGATGAGAAGGAAATGAGATGGCTGGAACTGGCTGAAATGCTCTAGACTTAGAAGTACGGGCTGAAGGCACAAAAGTTCTAACGCCTCTCGCCCTTTCAGGGCGTGTGGAGCTCACTTGCGAAACTTGAAAATAATAAAAATAATAAAGAAAATAGAAAGAATGGAAATTAAGAAATCAGAATTTACAATATCGGCTCCACGAGTGAGCATGTGTCCGAAAGATACGAAGGCTGAATATGCTTTCATCGGCAGAAGTAATGTGGGAAAATCGAGCCTCATCAATATGCTCTGCAACCACAAGGGCTTGGCTAAGACTTCAGCCACACCGGGTAAGACGCTGCTTATCAACCACTTCATCATCAACAACGAATGGTATCTGGTTGACCTTCCTGGCTATGGTTTCGCCAAGCGTTCGAAGACCGTACAGAAGCAGCTGGAACAAATGATAAGCAGTTATATTCTGCAGCGCCAGCAGTTGGCTAATGTCTTTGTGCTCATCGACGTGCGCCACGACCAGCAGAAGATAGACCGCGAGTTTGTAGACTGGCTGGGCGAGAGCGGCGTTCCTTTCTGCATCGTCTTTACCAAGGCCGACAAGTTGGGTCCGGTCAAGGCTCGCATGAATGCGGAGAAATGGATGCATGCGCTGGAAGACCGCTGGGAAGCACTTCCACCTTATTTCATTACCAGTAGTGAAAAGAAGATGGGACGCGACGAGGTGCTCGACTATATTGACGAAATCAACAAATCGCTCGCCGGAGAATAATCTTTCGGGAGAGAATAAACCAATAGAGAATGAAACAGATAAACTGGGGATTTATCGGCTGCGGAGAAGTAACCGAAAAGAAAAGCGGACCGGCTTTCAACGAAGTGGAGGGTTCGCAGGTGGTGGCTGTGATGAGCCGAAGCGAGAACAAGGCACGCAGCTATGCTGAGCGCCATCATGTGCGCAAATGGTACACGGATGCATCGGAATTGATAGAAGACCCCGATGTGAATGCTGTTTACATCGCCACGCCACCTTCTTCTCACGCCACCTTCGCCATCATGGCGATGCGTGCGGGCAAACCCTGCTATATAGAGAAACCGCTGGCAGCGAGCTACAACGACTGCATCCGCATCAACCGCATCAGCGAGCAGACGGGTGTTCCCTGTTTCGTAGCTTACTATCGCCGTTATCTTCCTTACTTCCAAAAGGTAAAGGAGATTATCGAGAGCGGAACCATCGGTAACGTGGTGAATGTTCAGGTGCGCTTCTCGGTTCCTCCGCGCGATCTCGACTTTCAGAGCGGCAAGGAAATGCCTTGGCGACTGCAGCCGGATATTGCGGGCGGCGGCTATTTCTACGACCTGGCTCCTCATCAGATAGATTTGCTCCAGAATCTGTTTGGTGTGATTACCCGTGCGCACGGCTATCCTGCCAACAGAGCGCATCTTTATCAGGCTGAAGATACGCTCTCGGCGTGCTTCTTCTTTGAGAGCGGAATTCCGGGCAGCGGAAGCTGGTGCTTCGTGGGACATGAGAGTGCGAAGGAAGACTGCATTGAGGTGATTGGCGAGAAAGGTTCGCTCTCATTCTCGGTGTTCACTTACCAGCCGATAGAAGTGATTACGAGCGAAGGAAAGAACTTGATTACGGTTCCGAATCCGCCTTATGTGCAGCTGCCGCTCATCAAGAGTGTGATTCAGCATCTGCAGGGAATAGGAAAATGCGACTGTACCAGCGTTTCGGCTACGGCTGTCAACTGGGTGCTGGACCGAGTATTGTGGAAGAACTGATTTTTTACAAAATCATCATCAGGATTAGAGCGTAAGTTATGAAGAGATGTTTCTGTATAGTAGGATTTATCTGTTCCCTTGCCTGCACTTCGGCAAGGGCTGGGGAGCCCGTGGATTCTACCATGCTGGGAACGCTCTTCAACAAGACGATGTTCATGTCCAATTCCCAGGACAGCCTCGTGAAAGAGCGCCATCGCAAAACCTTCTTCCATCAGGTGGGAGATGTGTTCACCCGGTTCTTCAGAGAATTCAACAGTACGGATTCGGCTTATATAGAAGACCAGCATTACAATTATACGGTGATGCTGCAGAACACCAATACCTACGAGGAGTATACGCTCAGAAACAGAGAAGGACAGAGCATTTCCTTCTCGCCTGATCCTTCTTACCGCCTGGGGCCTTATCTGGGCTGGCGATGGGTGTTTCTGGGTTATACGTTCGACCTGAAGCACATTAATTTCAGGAATAACCACACTAATAAAAAGGAGTTTGACCTGAGCCTCTACAGCAGTCTGCTGGGAATAGACCTGTTCTGGCGACAGACGGGAAATGACTATCATGTTCTGCGGATGAATCTGGGTGAGCACATCGATTGTGACCCTATCCGCAAGGCTCCTTTCGACGGCTTCAAATCGAGCATCAAGGGATTCAATCTTTATTACATCTTCAACCATCGCCGCTTCTCTTATCCTGCCGCCTATTCGCAGAGTACGGTGCAGCGGAGAAGTGCCGGTTCCATGCTTCTGGGAGTCGGTTACACGGAGCATGAACTGGAGGTGAACTGGGATAAACTGACCAATCTTGTAGATGAAAAGCTGAATAAAAATCTGACAAACGGGGGAACTCCGGAAGCCAAGATAGACAGTTCGCTGATGTTCAGTAAGGTGAAATACAGCGATGTGAACGTAACCTGTGGCTATGCTTACAACTGGGTTTTCGCCAAGAACTGGCTCTTCAACGCTTCGCTCTCGGTAGGTGTGGCTTACAACAGCTCGAAATCGGATAATGAAAGGGAACATCTGGACATTACCAACTTCAGTTTCAAAAATGTGAACCTGGATGGAATAGGCCGCTTCGGTATTGTGTGGAACAACACGCATTGGTACGCGGGCGCCAGCACCATCATCCATTCCTACAACTATAAGAAAAAACAGTTTTCTACCAACAATTCGTTTGGCTCACTCAATATTTATGTGGGTGTGAACTTCGGCAGGAAACGTCATCATTAACATATAAAAAGAGAAGAGATGAAAATATTTACGAAAATGGCAGCTGTCGTGCTGGCTTGCGTGCTGGCTGTTCCGGGAGAAGCCAGGGTGAATGTGGTTTATCAGCGGCAGGACAGTCTGCGGATTGTAGGACTGCTGCAGCAGGCAAGGGCGATGAAGAAGAACCCAGCCAGTTGGATGCTCTGGTTTGGCAAGCAGATGGCGGGCGTTCCTTATGTGGGCGGCACGCTGGACCGGACGAAGGAAGAGGTGCTCATCGTGAACACCCGTGAACTGGACTGCACCACATACGTAGAGATGGTTACGGCGCTCACCCTGTGCGCCAAGAAGAACGAGACTTCTTTCTCGGCTTTCTGTGAACATCTCCGAAATGTGCGTTATGTGGGCGGAGAGATTTCCTATGTGAAGCGCCAGCATTATTTCACGATTTGGATGGATGCAAACGAGCGCGAGGGAATCGTGAAGAATATTGCGCCCAATCCTCCTTTCTCGGCCGTTCAGACCGTGAACATCAACTGGATGAGTACGCATGTTTCGAGTTATAAGATGCTTAAGGCTCATCCGGAATGGAAATCGGGAATCAGAAAACTGGAACAGAGTGTGAACGGCAAGCGTTACCGTTATGTTCCGAAGGGCAAGATTGCCAACACGGCAGTTTTCCGCAACGCTATTCACGATGGTGACATTATCGCCATCATTACCAACAAGAAGGGTCTCGACACGACCCACATCGGTATTGCTTCCTGGCACAAAGACGGATTGCATCTGCTCAACGCCAGCAGCATTCACAAGAAGGTGATTGATGAACCGATGACGCTTTATACTTACATGCATAAACATCCGGTGCAGATAGGAATCAGGGTTTGCAGAGTTCAGTAAAAAAATATTAGAAAAGAAAAGATAAATGGAAGAGAAAAAGAATTTTGAAGCGATTTTCAAGGAAGATCTTTATCAATATCTGCTGGGTATTGATAAGGTAGATGCTCATTTGCCGGAAGCTCCGGATTTGGAAGAGCTGTGGCAGAAAGTAGGCGAGAGTTATCTGCCTGATGCGATTCGCGAGTTTGCCAAATATCCTACGGTTTCATTGGGTTGGATCATGTATGTAGGAATGGCGCTTGCCAAGTATTGGGATGAGGATTGGGAACTCTACAGCAAGGTAGAGAATCATTATGAATATCTTCGTGACAGAATAGATTTCGACCACATGGATGATTACATCTGCGAAAAGGTTCTGCTGCTGAATGAGGAAGCGCATAAGGCTGTTACAAATGTAGTGGCAGAATGTGCTTCGCGCTCTTACAGTAAGCTGATTCATCTGAATCTGCAGCCTGGAAGCGAGGAAGCCTTCCGTGGTTTCGTTGCCGCCCTTCACCAGATGTTCCTCATGGGAATAGCCGTAGAGCTAAAAATGCTGGGTTACCACATGACTAAAATGTAAAAGAAAGTCCGTAGGCGTTCTGTTAAAATGCCTACGGACTTTCTTACTTATTATTAAAATAATTACTTCATTTTCTTGAGATATTCTCCAGCGCGGGAATCGCCGAGTTCCTGGGCTTTCTTCAGGTTCTTGATGGCCTCTTCCTTATTTCCTTTCTCCTTCTGGAGCAGACCTAAGAGAAGGTAGCCGTCAGCATATTCAGGAGCCAACTCTATGCAATGGGTGGCTGCGCTGATTCCTTCATCATAACGCTTTACACGCAAGTCGAGACTTGCCCATTCTGCAAAATATGTAGGCTCTTTAGGAGCCAGGTAACAGGTGCGGGCAATATCAAGCAGGGCTGGCTGCCACATGCGTAACTTGGTTTCGCATTGGTAACGGGTGTAGAAGAAGGCTGGCGAAACAGGACGGGCAATGGAATCGTACATATTATAATCCTGAATAGCACGACGGAATTCACCCTGCTCCTTCAGAAATTCTCCACGCGCCAGATAATAATTCGCAACCATTCCGGTCTTGTTTCCAACGCTTACCGCACTATCGAGCAAAACCTCAATCTCCTTGGCTGGAGCCTTGAGATTCTTCTTAGCCTGGGCAGCCTCAAAATAGAGTTCGCCGCTGAGAAGTGAAGTATTGGTCAAATCCATGAAAGTATCGTAAGCTTTCTGATACTCACCCTTTACAAAATTAATCTGCGCTTCCTGATGGCGGTAAATAGGCTGAGCCTTGATTTCGTATGCCTTCTGAGCCTCAGCTATGGCCTTATCAAGCGTCCAGTCCTTATAAACAGAATCGCCCTTGTAAATAATCTTCTGATAAATCAGGTCGGCATAGTTGGAATGAGCCTCATCCTTGGCAGACGATTTCTTAATGCCTTCTTCCATCAGTTTGGCAGCTGCATCATATTCTGCCTTATCCGTCAGATAAGCGGCTTTCTCCTTGTAACCGAAGGCTGAAGTAGGGAATTTGCTGATAAACTCATCGCTATATTTCGCATACACATCAGCTGTAGTCTGGCCTTTCTTCAGAGTCATCATCGTCATCGCTTCGTTCTCTGTATCAGGAAGAGCTGTACGGATGGTGGTTTCGCGAAGGGCTGCATCAAGACTCGAAAGACCGGTTACCTTCAACTGCTTGGCGTAGTTGGCGTCGATGGCCGTAACCTGACCATTGCTGTGCATCAGACCGATGACCTGTCCGTTCTTGTTGGCAAACGGACAACCTACTGCATTTTCGGGAGCACTATTCGAGAAGATGTAATAGTTGTACGTAGTCTTGAACTTCTCCACGCTGCTGATGTCCTCCTGCTGGTAAGCCGGCTTCTTGATAGAATATGGAACCAGCCAGACCTTGTCGCCAGCAGCCGATTCCTTGGTTGCGATAGGGGCAGCAACGGTAGAGGCGTTGATGCGGAATTTAGCCACATCATAGAGTTCGTCGGCTCCCATGATGGCCTCAACAGGAATCGATTTGCCGGAAGCGTCAACAACGCTAGCCTTTACAGCTCCGACAAATGGCTTGAAGGTACTGATAGCCGTTCCCTTGTTGTCGATAAAAACACCTTGGGTAGAGGCGATAATGTCGCCTTTCTGATTGAAAGTAGTCAAGGTGAAAACGCTCTTAGCCAGTTTCTGGACCGAACCCGGCTGGGCATAGAGGGACGATGCTCCGAGCATCAGTCCCATCATGATCATATTTATTTTTTTCATAATCTTATTTGTGTTGCTTGTGTTTATTGAGCAACTCCTTAGCATTTGCCAGGGCAGCAGGCGTAATGTCGCTTCCGCTGAGCATCTGGGCGATTTCTTCTATACGCTGCTGCTCGTTGAGTTCCTTCATGTGAGAAAGAGTTCCCTCTTCGGTTTCTTCTTTCAGAACCTTGTAATGATGGGTTCCCATGGAAGCAATTTGAGGCAGGTGGGTGATGGAAATAACCTGGCGGTTCAGGTTGCCCATCTCTGTCATGATTTCCGCCATCTTTTCAGCAATCTTACCGCTTACTCCCGTGTCGATTTCATCGAAGATGATGGTTGGCAGTTTTACGGCGCCGCTGATCATAGCTTTCAGAGAAAGCATGACGCGGGCGATTTCTCCACCGGAAGCAACCTGACTCACCGGCTGGAGAAGCGTGCTCTTGTTGGCGCTGAACAGGAAATTTACCTTGTCAACACCATCAGAACTGAGTGGCTTGGCGGAGAATGAAATTTCGAAGCGGACATTCGGAATTCCCAGAGGAATGAGACGTTTCTTCATTTCTTCTTCTATCTTTCTTGCCGATTTCGTTCGGATGGCAGTCAGTTCACCAGCCAGTTTTTCAGCCTTGGCAAGCAGAAGGGTAACTTGCTTTTCCTGTTCTTCTATGTCTTCATCTCCATTATCTATGTGCTGCAACTGTTCGTTGATTCGCTCGCGAGTGGCGATGAGTTCTTCTACATTTTCCACATGGAATTTCTGCTGGAGCGAGTAGAGCTGGTCGAGACGGGAATTGATGGTTTCAAGCCGGTTCGGGTCGAACTCTACATTGTCAACGCTTCCGCTTATTTCCTGAGCAATATCCTTGAGTTCTATATAGCTGCTCTGCATTCGCTCAGCCACCTCTTTCACATCCGGATAAACCTCCTTGATATTGTCAATCTGCTGGGCTGCATTCTTCAGTTTGTCGAGAATGCTGCCGTCTTCGCCCGAGAGTGCATTATCTGCTTCATAGAGAGCAGTCTTGATGTCTTCAGAATGGCTGAGGGTTTCTGCTTCCTGTTCCAGTTGCTCAAGTTCGCCTTCCTGCAGGTTTGCATCATCCAGTTCCTTAAACTGGAAGCGCATGAATTCCTCGTTCTCCCTGTTCTTTGCGATTTCCGCTTTCAGGTCTTCCAGCTGTTGCTTAGCCTTTTTATAGTTCTTGTATTCGGCAAGATAAGCCTTCTTCTGCTTTTCATCGTGGGCAATAATGTCGACCACGCTGAGCTGGAAGTCTTCCTTCTGCAGTAGGAGGTTCTGGTGCTGCGAATGAATATCGACGAGCTGTTCGCCCAGTTCTCTCATCTTGCTCAGGGGGACGGGCGTGTCGTTGATGAAGGCACGGCTCTTTCCGGCAGCAGTCAGTTCGCGGCGGATGATGGTGTCTTCTGCATCATAATCAATATCGTTAGCATCGAAGAAATTCTGCATTCCGTATTTTGACAGGTCGAAGTGGGCTTCTATCACGCATCGGTCTCTTCCTGCCTTGATGGCCTTGCTGTCAGCACGGTTGCCTAGGAGCAGTCCGATGGCTCCGAGAATGATGCTCTTTCCGGCACCCGTCTCGCCCGTGATGACTGAGAATCCTGGATAAAGAGGAATGTCCAACTCGTCAATCAACGTGAAATTCTTGATGTATAATTGCTTGAGCATAATTTCTTATCTTATTGTTTTAAAAGAACTTAACCTACCTAGGAAGAATCTTTGCTTTATCATCCGAGAAGTTGCCTCGAATCATTCTGCATGTAGCCTTATTCCTTGATTTTGTCCCAATATGAGTTTTGAGAAGGATTGATGGAGAAGAGCAGCTCATAAATGCTTTCTTTCTCTTTCTGAGTGCCATGTTTCTGATAGATGTTAGCAAGCTCGTCCTTCTTATAGTCGGTCCAGATTTGTGGCAGCAGACTGAGCGGTCTGTCCGTACGTGCCTTCTTCAGATCCTGGAGCAGGGTGTTGGTGATTTCAGTTCTGCCTCGTTCCACATTATTCGCCATTTCATCGAGCCCTTTTCTGTAATAGTTGTATTGCAGCATTCTGAAAGGTTCCATGGCTCCGTCGAGATAATCGGAAATGATGGCGAACCGGTTCCTGTTGTCACTAAACGCTTTCCAGCCCGGAAAATCAAGATTCTGGGCGTTGTTGGTGAGGTTCATGCAACGTTGCAGAATGTCTTCACCACCTTTAGGCGCAAAACTGTCAAGATCTAAACCGATGATGAGGTAAGCATAGTAGGCGAGCAGAGCCGTTAGCTGGTTGTCAATCCGTTCTTCGGTAAACTCCAGCTGATCGAACTCGGCAAACTTGAACGTGAAGTTTTCATCCACATTATTATATAAGGTGGACGTATAGGCTGAATTGTAGACGGGACGGTTGGCCTGGATGAGCGCCTTGCAGGTAAAGATATTCTGGTCTTTATCATACTTGCTTACCGTGATATTGAAGTTGCACACGATGCGCTCGTTCTTCCTGAATTGAAGATTCGTCCATTGCCTGTCGTTCACAAACTGCTCAAGAGTTTGCTGCAGATTATCGAATACCCGGTTTTCCGTGCCCTGAATCTGGGCATGGTTGATGGTAATCTTAGCCTGCAATTCCTGAGCGGCTGATGTGATGGGACTACAAGAGATGAGCCAGCTCGTTGATAATGTCGCGAGCCACTTCAGTTTTCGGTTTCTTCTCATATTCTTTCTTACCCTCTTCAGAAATAATCGTTATCTGGTTGTCATCCGTACGGAATGTGGTTCCCGGATTGCGAGTAGAGTTAAGCACGATGAAATCGGCATTTTTCTTTTTGCGTTTTTTCTGTGCATTAGCCTCTTCATCGTTGGTTTCCAGGGCGAAAGCCACAATTCGCTGATGTTTTTGTTTCATCTTGCCAAGGGCTGCGGCAATATCGTGAGTAGGGACGAGGCGGAGTTCCAGATCATCTTTCTCGCGCTTGATTTTCCTGTCAGCAATCTCGCTTGGCTTGAAATCAGCAACAGCAGCACAGAGAATGGCTGCATCGGTAGAGGCAAAAGCTTTAGTGGCTGCCTGATACATTTCCTCGCAACTTTCTACATCGATGCGATGAATGGCTTCGGAACAGCTGAGCGAAACCGGACCTGCAACCAGCGTAACCTCAGCACCACGACGGCAGCACTCTTCAGCAAGGGCAAAGCCCATTTTGCCGGAAGAATAATTGCCGATGAAACGTACCGGGTCAATCTTTTCGTAAGTTGGTCCGGCTGTAATCATGATTTTCTTGCCTTTCAAATCGCGCTTATCGCTTTCTTTTTCCTTGCAGTTTTCTGATGCAGCTTCATCGGTCTCTGCATTCTGCTGAGCCTGTTCATCGAAGAATCTGTCAAGGCATTCTACGATAATATCAGGTTCTTCCATGCGTCCCTTTCCTTCCAGTCCGCTTGCCAGGAATCCCACTTCGGGTTCTATGATGTGATTTCCATAGCCCAGAAGTGTTTTCATGTTGGCTTGGGTAGAAGGATGCTTATACATGTCGAGGTCCATGGCTGGAGCGATGAAAACAGGTGCTTTCATCGACAGGTAGGTTGTGATGAGCATGTTGTCAGCAATTCCGTGAGCCATCTTTCCCATGGTAGAGGCTGTGCAAGGAGCGATGAGCATGGCGTCGGCCCACAGACCTAAGTCTACGTGCGAATTCCAGGTTCCATCGCGCTGCGAGAAGAATTCGCTTACCACAGGCTTATGCGTAAGAGCCGAAAGGGTGATGGGAGTGATGAACTCCTTTCCTGCAGGCGTAATGACTACCTGCACTTCGGCTCCGCGCTTGATGAGACCTCGTATGATGAGGCAAGACTTGTAGGCTGCAATAGAGCCCGTAATGCCCAATACGATTTTCTTTCCTTTTAACATGAATTTTTCTAACTGTTAAGAAATAAATCCGAGTTTCGCAAGAGGTTTGTTCTTCAACCGCTTGCGAAAGTCGATAACAATTATTTTCCCATTCTCTTGTTGAATTCACGAAGGCGGATGCGGGTAAGTACCTGCTTGGTATTGTTGGTGAAATCGCTTCCCAAGACCCATGTAAAATAACCCGGGTCTTTGGTCAGAATCTCAGCCACATCCCATCCTTTGTATTTGCCGAAGTTGAATACTTCGTGCTTCAAAGGATTTCCGTTCTCATCGTTTACAACGTTGCCCTGGGCGTCTTTTACCTCTTCCCAAACGATGCGTCCGGCGAAATCTACATTATCCTTCTGCTTAGAGAAATCGGCTAGTTCATCCATATTGTTGTTGAGCACGCGCTCAGGTTCATCCTGCACGCCTGGAGCATACTTGTCGAGCTCGCCCATGAGCACGCGGTAAGTAGCCTCTGTATCCTGATCTGCACGATGAGCTTCGAAATCTTCCTCCATCTTTCTGCCGCAATAGAACTTGTAGGCAGCAGCCAGGTTACGGCGTTCCATCTTCATGAAGATGGTCTGCGCATCGATGAGACGGCACTTGTTGAAATCGAAGTCGATTCCAGCACGCAGGAATTCTTCTGCGAGCATCGGTACATCGAAGTGGTTGGAATTGTAGCCTGCGAAATCGCAACCTGTAAATTCCTTCTCTAATGTGGCAGCCAGCTGCTTGAAGGTTGGCGCATCTTTTACATCTTCGTTGCTGATGCCTGTAAGGGCAACTACTTCGGCAGGAATCTCCTTGCAAGGATTTACGTAGAGGTTCTTGCGGTCTTCAGTTCCATCAGGCATTACCTTGATGTAAGAAATCTGTATAATACGATCCTTGATCATGTCAAGACCCGTTGTCTCCAGGTCGAACACGATCAGAGGCTTTGTCAAATTGAGTTTCATTTTTGTAGAAATACTTTTCTTTTTGTTGTTTCAGAGAAAGCCCGTGCTCCTTTAGTCGTTAAGGAGCATAGGCATGATGAGCATCAGAATATCTTCGTTCTCAGGCTGTTCTGCTGGTACGATGATTCCGGCACGGCTTGGGTCTGCCAGCTGGATGATGATGTTGTCGCTGGTGAGATTGCTCAGGATTTCCATCAGACTGCTTCCCTTGAAGCCGATGCTGATAGGAGAGCCGTTGTATTCGCAAGACAACTGTTCCTTTGCAGATGTTGAGAAGTCAATATCCTCAGAAGAAACCTCGAAACGGCCTGACTCGATGTGGAAACGGATGAGCTGGCTGCTCTCGCTTGCAAATGGCAATACGCGGCGCAAAGCACTCTGCAAGCCTCTGCGGTCTACTGTAACCTCGTTAGGGTTGTTTGGAATGACAGAGTTGTAGTTAGGGTAGCGGCCATCAATCAGTCTGCATCTCATAACGCCGTCAGTAAACTGGATTTCTGCGCTTCGGTCATCAAACTTGATGATAGCGTCGTCGCCGTCCTTGCTCAGAATGTTCTTCAGCAGAGAAGCTGGCTTCTTAGGCAAGTTGAATGCTGAAGGAGATTCGCTTTTGATAGTGAAGTTCTTGCTGCGAACCAGCTTGTGACCATCGCTTGCTACGATAGCGAGTGCATCTGCAGTCAGGTCGAAGTAAATACCGTTCATGACAGGGCGCAACTCATCGTTGGCTGTAGCGAAGAGCGAGCGTGAAATGTTGTTGATCAGCATTTCTGTAGGCAAAGAAACGGTGGTGCAAGCATCGTTCATGCTCTGTGTGCGAGGATATTCCTCTGCGCTCTGACCTGTGAAGTTGTAAAGACCGTTCTGGTAAACAATCTTGATGGCAACGGCTTCTCCGGCAGCATCCACATCGAAGTGAAGAGGCTGCTCAGGCAGTTCCTTCAACGCATCGAGGATAACGCGGTTAGGCACACAAAACTCACCTTCTCCATCGTGGTCGGTAAGAGCGAGTGTACTCTTGATGACATTATCACTATCGCTAGCCGTGATGCTCATTTCACCGTTAGCAACTTGGAAAAGGAAACAATCGAGGATTGGCAACGAATTCTTGCTTCCAATCACTTTTGCGAGCATGTTGAGCTTGCTGCTCAATGCAGAACTTGATACTGTAAATCTCATGAGTATTTTATTTAAATTTTATTTTGTTTTCTGTTTCACCTTAATTTAATTAGGCAATATCACCTAATTGAGCACAAAAATACAAAAAATATCGCTGATAAGCAAAAATAATTGGAGAAAAGTTCTAGTTTTTGAACTATTTTTAGTAATTTCGCAGTCAGAAAGAAAAAAACACCCTTTAAACAAAGGAAAAACTTTAAATATTATCATATGGAATTACAAGGAAAGGTTATTGCCGTTTTGCCTGAAAGAAGCGGCGTCTCTGCAAGAGGAGAGTGGAAAGCTCAGTCGTTCGTAATTGAAACCCACGAGCAGTATCCAAAGAAATTGTGCTTTGATGTTTTCGGAGCAGACCGTCTGGCTCAGTTCAACATTCAGAGTGGTGAGGAACTCCTGGTTTCTTTCGATATTGATGCTCACGAGTATCAGGGCCGTTGGTTCAACAGCGTCCGTGCCTGGAACATCCAGCGTGTTGACCCTAACGCCGTTGCTGGTGCTATGGGCGGAATGCAGCCAGGTGCGTTTCCTCCAGTAGGTGCTCCTGTAGCTCCTGCTCAGCCAGCAGCTCCTGCTAATGGCGCAACTGCAGCATTCCCTCCAGTTCAGCCTGCAGCTCCTGCAGCAGAGGGTGGTAGCGCAGATGATCTTCCTTTCTAAAAACAGAAAAGTAAGATAAAAATAAGAGCACTTCGCCTGAGACTTTCTTCTGTCTCGGATGAAGTGCTCTTTTTTTTATTCATAATCTTATATTTCTCTTTATCAACTATTTTCTATTCTCTGCGTCTCTTCTCAAAGAATTGTTTCGAAGCGGCAAAGAAGAGGAGAACGGAAGCAGCATTTTCTATAGCAACCATCCAGAATGTTCCGTTGTAACCGAAATGTTCTGCCACAACTCCGCCTAAGAGACAGCCGATTCCGAAGCCCAAATCCCAACCTGTAAGAATGCTGCTGTTTGCCGTTCCACGCTGGTTGTGACGAGCCACATTAATAAACATGTTGAGGAAGGCTGGGTAAAGATGACCGTTGCCCAGGCCGATAAGACAAGCCGAAAGATAATAGGCTACCGGGTGCTTGACGGCAACAAAGATGATGAAACCAACAAGCGAAAGCAGCATTCCTTCGGCCGCATTCTGGGTAAGTTTGCCCTGGCTCAAGGCTTTTCTTCCCTGCAATCTTGACAGGAACAGACCCATGGAAAGAAGGGCAAAATAAGTGCCCGTTCCACCCGTAATTCCGAGTTCCTCCTTGCTGTAGATTGCGAGATAATTGCTCAGAACGCCCCAGCAGAAACCGAACATGGCGATGTTGATGGCAAGGAGCCAGGCACGTGTCAGGAAGAAGCGGTCGAGAGAAAGCTTCTCCTTGTTCTTAACGATTTCCTTTTCGGGGAGGCGGATGGTTCCTGCAATCACAACTGAGGCAATCGCCACGATGAAAGCTATCCAGAAGAGAATCATATAACTGTCTACCGCATTATGGAGATAGATTCCGATGGATGGAGCAATTGCCATGGCAAAATTGTTGCTCAGTCCGTAGAGTCCGATTCCTTCATTTCTCCTACTTGCCGGAAGAACGTCGATGGCGCAGGTGCTGTTGGCAACCGTTACGGCTCCGAACGGACCTCCGTGCAGGGTTCTGCAGATGGCAAACATCAGGATGGTGCTGGCTGCAATATAGCCGGCAAAGAAGATGGCGAAGGCCGAGAGACAGACCATCAGAACCTTCTTGCGCGAAAAGCTGTCAACCACATATCCGCTGAACGGACGAATGATGAGGGCGGCAACCGTATAACCGCTCAGCACAATTCCAATCACATCTTTCGTGGCTCCAAAATTTTCGCTCAGATAGAGAGGGAGCAAAGGTGTGAGCAGATAGAAGGCGAAATACAACAGAAAGTTGGTAGTCATCACCTTGATGTAGTTTGCATTCCAAAGTTTCTCTTTCATCTTTTTTTAGAGTTTATCCTCACTTTTAGAGTTTGTCCTCATTATTAGAGTTTGTCCGCCAGCCAGGCGTCGATGAGTTTTCGGGCGATGGAAAGTTTCTCTGGGAGAATAGGGAGATTCTCTTTCGTGAACCATTTACCACGAGAGAGTTCTTCTTTCTGAAGATGAATTTCTCCATCTACATATTCTGCCGAGAAGCCAATCATCAGACCGCTCGGATAAGGCCAAGGCTGGGAGCCGAAATATTTCAAGTTCTTGATAGTCAGACCGGTTTCTTCCATTACTTCACGATGAACCGCCTCTTCCAGATTCTCGCCAGTCTCTACGAAACCAGCCACGAGACTGTCGAAATTTCCCTTGAAATTGCGAGCGTGTACCAGCAAGACCTGATCATCTTTCTTAATCAGAACGATGATGGCTGTGGCAAGCGAAGGCCAGACCTGTTTGCCGCATTCTGTACATTTCTTACTGATGTCGGTTGCCATTTTCATCGGAGCTCCGCAAACGCCGCAGAATTGGGTATTCATGTCCCAATAGTTGAGTTCCTGACACTTTCCTGCTTTCTGGTAAAGGGCAGGAGAGAGTTTGTAGAAACTAGGGCGCAAGCCGCACATTTCGTACTTCGGATTGCCGGTAACGGGCTCAGGAATGGTGAAGGTCTTCACCTCTGTTCCGTCTTCCATCGGGGTAATATTGAGAATGTGAGTCCAAGGCTTTGTTGGGATTGGACTCTCTTCTGAACAAGGAATCGTATAGGTTCCGTCTTCTTTCTTTTCGAGCAAGAGATCAGTCTTGCAAAATATAAACCAATACTTCATTCTTTATTTTGAACTTATTTGCTTTTTTACTTTGATCTTTATAATATGCTTTTCCAGAAGCGTTTCGAGGAGCTATTTCTTCTTACCGAACAGCAATTCGAAATCGCGCTGGGCAGCAGGCTTGGTCCATGCTTCCGGCACAAACTTCCAGTTGTTGTTTGGTTTTGCATCAACCGTTCCCATCTTTTCAATTTCTTCCATCAGATAGTAGCGCTGGTCGCGCTTGCTGCGATAGATGATTCGGCTTTCAAGACTGTCTTTCGGGATTCCGGCACCCTTGGTAAGGAGTTCGCCGCCGCCATTTCCACGATAGCTGTTAACGGCTACCTTGTACCATTTCTTCTCATCGAAAGGTTCGCCGTTGCTCATGCGCAGAATCTTCACCTTCTCGCCATCTGGCTTCGTTACGTCAACTTCGTAATCGATTCCGGCAGCACTATCAAAGTTGAACGAGAGATTCTTGAAACCGAGTCGTTGCTGGTCGCCAACGGTCTTCTCATCGAGCAGCAGGAGATGGTCGTCCGGACTCTTCATGGTGTTCACCCAGAGGTCGTAACTCATTTCCAGATGCTTTCTGATTTCTTCGCCCGTCATGCGCATTACGTAGAGCTGATTCTCGTATTTATAGAGATTGAACATGTCGCTCACACAGATTGGGCCGGCTTTCAGAATCGCGTTGAACTGAAGGGGAGCGTTGAACGAAATGTCGGCTTTTGTAATCTGCAACTGGAGGTTGAGGATGAAATCGTTGAAGGCAGAACTGCCGAAGAACTGGTCGCGGCTGTAGATGGTAGTCTTGAAGTTACCAATCTGCTTGCCCACATATTTCTTTACTTCCGCAATCTGAGGTTCGAAAGTCTTCATGAAATCCTCGTCGATAGGACAATCTGTCACATCCACAATCTTGCCTGTCACCTTTTTGTCAGTTACCACCAGCTGCTTCTTTCCGTTCACCTTTTTCTTGTTGAGGGTGAGGGTTATTTCTGCATCTGCCACGCTAATGGCGTTGTTGGCAGGATCCAGGCAAACCACCTGCTTTCCATCAGTATTGGTTACGATTTCGTTGTCGCGCGTATGGTCGTGGCCGAAGAGAATGAGGTCGAAGCCTGGCACTTCTTTTGCCACCTTGATAGAGGCGTCTTCATCATATTCGGCAGTCTGGATGCCTCCGTCTTTTCCGCTGTGGAAGAGGCCGATGATAACATCCGGTTTCTCATTCTCCTGGAGATACTTCACCCATTTGCGGGCGTTTGTTACCATATTTTCAAATTTCAGTCCGCTCCAGAGATTCTCCGTGAGCCAGTTTGGAATGGCAGGAGTAATCATTCCCAATACTGCCACCTTCACGCCCTCGCGGTTCAGGATGAGATAAGGCTTAACGTATGGCTGGCCTGTAGAAGTGCTGATGATGTTGGAACCAAGAACTGGGCAATTGAGTTCTTTTATCCATTTGTCGTAAACCGGATGACCCGTTTCAACATCATGATTGCCAAACACTTGCGCATCATACTTCATGTAGTTGACCACATCGGCAGCCACGTTTCTAGCCTCTGTGTTTACATAATTATAATAATAGCAGGTAGGCTGTCCCTGCAGAATATCGCCATTCTCCAAGAGGATGAGGTTACCCTTGTAGTCTTTTCGCAAATTATTGACGTAGGAAGAAACGCGCGCCAAGGTTCCTGCTTTTGGCTTACGGTTGATGAAATCGTAAGGGAAGAAAGAGCCGTGCACATCGCTTGTCTCTATCACTCTCAGTTTTACGGTACGTTGTTGTGCCATCGCTTGTGAATTGAAAGTTAGCGCCAGAAGAAGCGCAGCAAATAATTGTTTCATATTAATTAATGTATTACTTTTGAGTAATGAAAGCCCATCAGTTGAGCTCTGTTTCTTATTTTCTCTGCAAAAGTACAAAAAAGAACTTAAATAGGCATACTTTTTGTTGGATATTTTTTAAAAACTAAAAAATAGGAGGTTTTATAATATGGCATTTGTTGATTATTACAAGATTCTCGGCGTAGACAAGAACATTCCGCAGAAGGATGTGAGAGCTGCGTATCGTAAACGTGCAAAACAGTTTCACCCAGATTTGCACCCTAACGACCCGAAGGCGAAGGCTAAGTTCCAGGCGCTGAACGAGGCGTATGAGGTGATTTCTGACCCAGATAAGCGTGCAAAATACGACCAGTATGGCGAACAATGGAAGAATGCTGATGCATTCGGCGGTTTCGGCGGAGCTGGTGGTTCCGGAAGCTATGGTGGAGCAGGTGGAAATCCATTCGAGGGTTTCGACTTCAGCCAGTTTGGCGGAGGCGGAGGTTTCTCCAGCTTCTTCGAAAATCTCTTCGGAGGGCATGGCAGAAGCCAGCAGTCGGCTGGAGGATTCGGTTCCGGCAATTTTGGCGGTTTTAATGGTTCTGCCGGTTATGGTAGCGGCTTTAATGGGGCTGGCTACGGAGCTGGTGCTGATTTCGGTACTGGTGGTTGTGGCGGCGGTTGCGGTCAGAATGGTCGTGCCAATAACGGCGAAATGAACATGAATGTGAATATCGACCTTTATACGGCTCTGCTGGGCGGCGAAGGAATCATTAAATTGAGTAATGGTTCTAAAATCAAACTGAAGATTAAGCCGGAAACGCAGAATGGCACGAAGGTTCGTGTTCGCGGAAAAGGATACGACCGGGGTGATGGAACCTTTGGCGACCTGATGATTACTTACAACGTGAAGTTGCCAACCGGGTTGAATGATAAGCAGAAAGATTTGCTCCGTCAGATGAAGGATGCAAAGTAATTTCTAAAAGAAGGGAACGGGTTCTCGGACATGAGAACCTTCCCGAAACATGAAGGTAAAAAGAAACGCCCTGCAAGAAGGGAACATTCAGAAATGAAGTTCCTGATCTTGCAGGGCGTTTTTTATTCTATTCTGCGGCATTAATCTTCGACATGTTGAACGCAGAAACCTTGCCGTCTGGCGAAACGGTTGCGTTGATTTTGAAATGGTTGGTTTTCTTAGTACCGTCGGTAAGCTGAACTTCCTCACGTGCTGAGAACTGAACCTGATATTCATAATCTTCGTCACCCACCTCGCGCTTCTTGATCTTATAATCGTTGGTGAGGAACCAGTTCAGGTTGGTCACATCTTCCTTATAAAGCTTATTCATAAAGGTAACAACATCTGCCTTGGTAGCAGAATTCTTACCCAGAAGCGAAGAGAGAATGTCCTCGCATGAAGCCTGCAAACCATCAGCATCGCGGGTATTGATGCTTTGGAAGAAATGGCGGAACAGACTGCTTACCATATCTTTCTCTTCTGGCTGCAAATCTCTGCTCTTGGCCTTCTTCATCGCATTCTCAGCCTCTTCGATATGCGAACCGTCAGCATGAGCGGCGAGATAAGCCTGGTAAGCTTCTACATTATCAGCATTCTTGGCCACATTCCAGTCGATGGAATCTATCTTGTTCAAAACCTCCTGCTTGTGTGGACTGTTTGGGTATTTGTCGAGATAAGCCTGCAGGGCCTCTTTCGAACCGCTTACTACGGCGTTGGTCCAGTCCTGATCGGTCTGTTTCAGAAGTTCGAGGTGAGCCATGATAGAATCACGATGCGCCTCGTCAGCATCTTTGTAAGTATCTAGGTAACTCTGCAGAACCATCGGGTCGCTACTCTGCATCGCATACTCGTAAGCTTCCAGTTCCTTATTCTTATTGGCACTATCATAGAAATAGTAGAAAATGCCACAAACGAGGAAGGCGAAAATCAGAGAGATGATGATGACGCCACGGTTGCTTTTTTTCTTTTCCTGGGTTCCCTCGCCGTTTCCGCCGTTCTGAGAATTAGATTGCTGTGGGCGAACCGGAGGAACGGGTGGAGTAGGAGGTGTTGCTGTTCTGACAGGTGTCTGAGGACGAGCCTGCTGCCTGAGAGCGTCCTGTCTGAGAGCCTCCTGACGGCGGATTTCTTCTTGTCTGATTGCATTCTGTCTGGCTGCGTTTTCAGCATCTTGCTGCTGAGTCATAGAAGCCTGGCTGGCAGGAGTCTGCTGGCTCATTCCTGTCGGAGGCGTCATTCTTGTGAGCGAAGGATTCAGCTCATGGCAGTTAGGACACATTTCCAGGTTGCTGAAATAAATCTCGCCACAATTTGGGCATTTGGTAATTTTGCCTGCTATTTCTACTCCGCAACTAGGGCAGGTAGGTGCTTTATCGCTAATTTGGCGTCCGCATTCCGGACATTTTATAATTGCCATAATTCTATTTTGTGTTTATTAATTTACTTATATAATTCATGCTTCTCTACTTCCAGACCTTATCCACTCTTTACCTTGAAGCTAATCATAAAGTTCCAAGTTCAGGGTTCCATGTACTATCGATGTCTGAATCTGATTTCTCTGAGCTTGTGGCGCCCCATGAAACGGCTTTTATCAACATAGCCGTTTATTCCGTTGAGTCTGCCCTTACCCGTATATTGCCACATTTCGAAATCTCTACCATCGCGCAATACAGGGATGCGCTTCGTATACTGGGCAATCATCAGCTTGTAGCTGTCTAGCTTGCCCAGAAGATAGTTGTCATAGAAATTGGCTCCCGTATAGATGAGGGGTTTCTGCTTATATGCTTTCTCTACGAGATGCAGAAACTTAAAGAGCGAATCGCAGAATTCTTCTGTATTCATGCCGCTTTTCGTCTCCACATCAATCATAGGCAAGAGGTCCTGATCTCCCGGACGGCATTGGGCCTTGAAATTTTCCAGCTGCGTCTGCTGTGGGATGCGGGGTCTGTAGAAATGATAAGAACCTACTTTCATTCCATAGCGATGAGCCAGGTCGATATTCTTCTTGTATTTGCTGTCGATGTTGGTTCCGCCCTCGGTAGCTTTCAGATAAACGTAAGCCATCTTAGAGTTGTCGCCCACGGTTTCCCAGAACACGTTGCCCTGATAATGACTCAAGTCGATGCCGTGAACGTGCCGACAAGTGTCTTCGCATTGCACTTGGGCATGGGCTCCCAAGGCAATAATGGATGCTATAATAGAGATAAATAATTTTTTCATAGATGCAAAGATACGAAAATCAGATGAAAATCGTACTACTAAGAGATTAATTTTATAGATATTTTACTCTTCGTCCTGATGAATCCCAGGTTAACCCCTTCAATCCTTACTGAAATTTACTCTTCAATCTCAGATAATGAACGGAAGAAATTGTTCATGAAATTGCTCATGGTTTCTATCGGAGCGTATTGCAGATAGCGCATGCTGCGGCGCAGATTCTTGCGCATGGTTCCCCCCGTGGTGCGTACAAAGCCGCTGCTGGTCTGCTCAAACTGAATGGCCTGCTGGTCCATGATATTATAGTAGAGCGAACGGAGCGTCAGCTTGTAGGCGCCTCTTTCTATGTGATGAACGAATGGGATTTCGTCCTGTTCAAAATCGAAGAAGGTGATGAGCACGCTTCCTTCCAACTGGGCGATGCGCTGGATGCGGAGCTTGGCAAGCCACTTCTCCAGTTTCACGAAATCTACCTTGTCGCCTCGGGTTCTCAGGTAGTCTCCCAACTGGATGATTCCTCTGAGATTGATTCCGTTAGCCAGCATTCCATTTACGTTTGCCACGATGATGCGCAGCAGATAAATGGTCTCGATAGAGGTATCGATGGCGTGGCGTTCATCTTCCTGAATCTTGCTGAGCCGTCGGTTCAGAAAACCGTTGTTCATCTTCACCTCTCCGGCAGGAACATCATTCACGTTCTTGAGCATCTGAGCTATCTTTTTCTTCTTAAAGGTAGTCATCGGTTCCATTTCTTCCTTGATGCCGAAGTTGTCGGCACGGAGCTTAGTAAAAAGGTTGCGCTGAAGAAAATTCATATGCCTTGTTCTTATTAATAGTCAATAATAAAGTTTTGTTCTTCCTGTCAAGAAATCTCTAACGCAGAAGGAGACCCTCCTCTGATTTTTAGAAGTCTTCCTAACTGTATCTCTTAGGATAGCGCAAGAGGATGGCCAGCAGGGCTGCCACACCTATCGCCAGCGGATAGTAGAGATAAGGAAGAATATCCATCGGACTGAGGTTGGCCAGGCCGGCTGCCAGGAGCATCTGCACGCCATAAGGAATCAATCCCTGAACCATGCACGAGAAGGTGTCGAGAATGCTGGCTGCCTTGCGGTTGTCTACGCCAAACCGGTCGCCTATCTTTTTCGAAATATTTCCTACTGTCAGAATCGCTACCGTATTATTTGCCGTACAGATGTTTACCATCGAAACGAGGGCGGCGATAGAAAGTTCGGCTCCACGCTTGCTGTTTACGTGGGCTGTAATCTTGTTGATGATGAAATCGATTCCGCCGTTTTCGCGGATGATTTCGAGCATACCACCTGCCATCATGGCGATGATAATGAGTTCGCCCATGCCGATAATGCCGTTGCCCATGGCTGAGAACCAGCCAAAGAGGTCGTAGCTTCCGGAGGCACCCAGAAGATGACTGCCTATGCCGATGGCGCCACAGAGTAGGGTGCCCAGGGTGAGAACAGCCATTACATTCATGCCGGCAATAGCGGTAACGAGGACGGTGAGGTAAGGCAATACTTTCATGTATTCTACCTCGTTGATGTGGGTTGGGGCCTGAAGACCGACTCCCATGACAGAATAGGCGATGAGCACGAGTACGGCGGCCGGAACCACAATCATGGAGTTGACCTTGAACTTATCGCTCATCTTGCAGTTCTGCGTCTGCGTAGCAACAACCGTCGTATCGGAGATGAACGAGAGGTTGTCGCCGAAATAAGCGCCACCTACGATGATGGCGGTCATCATGCCTACGTTAGCATCCATCGAGTGGGCCAGTCCGGCGGCTATAGGAACCAGAGCCACTACGGTTCCCACACTTGTTCCGATAGATACGGAGATAAAGCAGGCAGCCAGGAAGAGTCCTGGCAGAATCATGCTGGCTGGCAGGATGCTGAGCGCCAGGTTGACGGTTGCATCAACGGCTCCCATCGCCTTGGCTGATGCGGCAAACGAGCCAGCCAGCACGTAAATCCAGAGCATGAGCATCAGGTTGTTGGCGCCGGCACCCTTGCTGTATGTGTCCACTCGTTTCCTGACAGGCATTCCGCCGGAAATAGCCACGGCATAAATGCTCGAAATCATGAACGCTACTGTGAGCGAGAGGCTGGTGTCCTGATGGCTGCTGTCTACCGAATATACGGTAAAAGCCACGATGAGGACAATCAGCAAAAATAATGGCGACAACGCCAGCAAACCTTTTTTATTACTCATACTTCTTTTTTCTTTTTAATTAAAGAGTTACTCCATTCTTGAAGATGGAGATTTCACAATAGCCATTATACTCGTTGCGAGCCTCCTCGCCACTTGCTACGGCTATAATCTTATCAATAAACTTGCTTACCAAGTCTTTCATTTCTACACCTTCTACCAGAGCGCCGGCGTTGAAGTCAATCCAGTTAGGCTTGTTCTTTGCCAGATTGCTGTTGGTAGAAATCTTCATCGTTGGCACGAAGGTTCCGAATGGGGTTCCGCGACCTGTGGTGAAGAGAACGAGCTGGCAACCTGCTGAAGCCAGAGCTGTGGCTGCTACAAGGTCGTTACCCGGAGCTGAAAGCAGGTTCAAACCGGTTGTCTCCAGACGGTCGCCATACTGGAGCACGCCGCTTACCGGAGCACGTCCGCACTTCTGGGTGCAACCCAAAGCCTTATCTTCGAGGGTTGAGATACCACCTGCCTTGTTACCTGGAGAAGGGTTCTCGCCAACTGGTTCACCATGGCTCAGGAAGTACTCCTTGAAGTCGTTAATCAGGTGAACGGTCTTGTCGAAGAGTTCCTTATTTTCGCAACGGTTCATCAGAATGGTTTCTGCGCCAAACATTTCCGGTACCTCTGTCAGGATGCTTGTACCGCCCTGAGCTACGAGCCAGTCGCTAAATTCACCTACCAATGGGTTGGCTGTAATTCCGCTGAAGCCGTCAGAACCGCCACACTTCAAACCTACGCGCAGTTTGCTTACCGGAACTTCCTCGCGCTTGTCTTCCTTAGCCAGGGCATAGAGGTTGCGCAGAATCTTCATGCCTTCCTCTAGCTCATCGCCTTCAACCTTCTGTGTTACAAGAAGTTTGATGCGGTCGTGATCATAGTCGCCAAGCATCTTCATGAAATCATCTGGCTGGTTGTTCTCGCAGCCGAGCGAGAGAACGAGCACGGCACCTGCGTTTGGATGCAGACAGATATCGCGAAGCACCTTGCGGGTATTCTCATGGTCACCCGAGAGCTGTGAGCAACCGAAGTTGTGGTGCCATGCGTGGATGGCGTCGATGCCTTCGCAGCCTGTTTCTTTCTTGAGGAGTTCTACCAGTTTCTCAGCCACGCCGTTAACGCAGCCCACGGTAGGAACTACCCATACTTCGTTTCTTACGCCTACTTCGCCATTCTTGCGAACGTAGCCCATGAAGGTGCGGTTTTCCTTAGCGATGTTCAGCTGCTCGTTAACCGGGTTGTAGGTATATTCGAGCGTACCGGCAAGATTGGTCTTGAGGTTGTTCTCGTTTACCCATTCGCCCGCCTTGAGACCGGTCTTTGCATGACCGATAGGGTAGCCATACTTCAGGATGTCTGTACCCTCGGCAGCATCGTTGATGAGCACCTTGTGTCCTGCAGGAGTATCCTGCAATAATGTGATGGTCTTGCCATCTACTTCAATCGTTTCACCCTTCTTCATAGGGCGCAAGCAAACCACTACCGAGTCGGCAGGGTTAATCTTGATAAAACTTGATTGTTCCATACGTAGTCTGTTTTTTATTTATTGTTTATAATTTATAATGTTTCTGAACTGTCGCAAGTTGACTCCAAACGCCCTGAAAGGGCAGAAGCTCCTAGCCCAGGGCATCGCCCTGGGTAATTACGGACGCAAACCTGTCGCCCTGTAAGGGCAAAAGCTTTAAAAATTTGGGCAATATATAAAGCTTTTGCCCTTTCAGGGCGTACTTCTTCTGGAGCTTTTGAGCCTTGTTCTGCCAATTCGCCTTAGAGCTGGGTTCTGCGATAGAAATCTACGTTTTCCTTCATCAGCAGCTCGATAGGCATATAGTTTACCGGCGTAACTTTCTTCTTCAGCACGATGGCCTGGAAGAGCGTGTCTACGCAGGAGTAACCCTGCATGTAGGCGTGCTGGGCGATGAGGAAGGAGATGCTTCCTTCGCGCAGACAGCGGGCGTTTTTCTCCACCATATCGTAGCCCATGATCTGAACGTCGCGGCGGTTGGTCTTCAGCAGGAAGTCGCCCACGATGTGCGCCTTCGAAGTCATGGTGATGCAATGGTGGATGTTCGGATGCCCGGCAAAGAACTTCTCCAGCATTTTGACGAATTCAGCACGCGTGCCGCTCAACGGCAGGTCGAGCAGGGTAATCTTCACGTTAGGGAAGTGGTCGTGCATGTAATGGCGGAATCCTACCTCTCGGTTGTCCTGCTGCTTGCTGACCACTCTTCCGTCTTTGGTCTGCCTCATGAGCAGGATTTCATCTTCCTTTGCTGCAAGCATCATCAGCATCTTGGCTGCGAAGAAACCGGAACAGAACGAATCCTGGCCGAAGAAAGAGAGCGGACGGAGATCGGGCATGTAGGAGTCGAGCAGGATGAACGGGATGCTTTTGTGATGCAACGCCTCGGTAAACTCGCGGGTTACGTCGAGCGATGAAGGCACCACGATGACTCCTTCCGGACTGGCCTCAAGAATCTTGTTGCCTTCTTCGCGGAACGATTCCTCGCTGGAACGCTCATAGAAACGAATCTCTACATCGATATGGAAGTCACGTCGGGTATCTTCACATTTTCTTGCGCCTTCCTCTATTTCCTCCCAGTAAGCCTCCGATTCATGTTTCGGAATCAGCAGGTAGAAGGTATAGGATTTGTTGTAAGCCAGAGCGCTGGCGTACACATTAGGCTGATAATTCATTTCCTTGAGGGCTTTCTCGACCTTGTCGCGTGCAGGTTTCGACACGTTTGGACGGTCGTGCAGAACTCGGTCTACGGTTCCAACGGATACGCCAGCTCTCTCGGCAATATCCTTGATTCTAATTTTTTCGGCCATTGTTTTTTAGCATTACGGGTCTGGTTGCCTCGCGTGTACTTATTATATAAGGAGCCTCTCCTGGGGGCTACGATAGATAAAACGTCGCAGGTACTTCCTAGCTGTGCACAGACCACAATTAGTATTAAGCAATTCTGTTGTGTGCGACCACAAGTACGAATTTTGCCGCAAATATACAACAATTTTTTGAATTGTGCGAAGACACAGCAACTTTTTTGCACGAAAAACAAAAAAAAATGCGATTTTATTTCGTTATTCGAGAAATTATGGTTATTTTTGCCCTCGAAATTGAACGACAACTGATAATTGAACTTCATTTCTCTACTGAAAAGTAGAATTTAATTTGTTACTCATAACAAACAAAATAAAAACAAAAAAATTAAAACTATCAAACATGGCAAAAATTGTAACATTAGGTGAGATCATGCTTCGTTTATCACCAGAAGGCAATGATCGTTTCATTCAGAGTGAATCACTTCGCATCATCCCTGGTGGTGGTGAGGCTAACGTAGCTGTAAGCTTGGCTAACTATGGTCATGATGCTTACTTCGTATCTAAGCTCCCTAAGCACGAGATCGGTCAGATTGCTGTCAACGGTCTCCGTCGTTACGGCGTTAACACAGAGTTCATCGCTCGTGGTGGCGACCGCGTAGGTCTCTACTATGCCGAGACTGGTGCTTCTATGCGCCCATCTAAGGTAATCTACGACCGTGCACACAGCGCAATTGCTGAGGCTGACCCCTCTGATTTCGATTTCGACAAGATTATGGAGGGTGCCCAATGGTTCCATTGGAGCGGTATTACTCCAGCTATTAGCGACAAGGCTGCTGAACTTACCAAGTTGGCTTGTGAGGCTGCTAAGCGTCACGGCGTAACTGTTTCTGTTGACCTCAACTTCCGCAAGAAGCTCTGGACTTCTGAGAAGGCTATCTCTGTTATGCGTCCTCTGATGAAGTATGTTGATGTTTGCATTGGTAATGAGGAAGATGCTCAGCTCTGCCTGGGCTTCAAGCCAGATGCTGACGTAGAGGGCGGTAAGACTGATGCTGAGGGTTACTACGGAATCTTCAAGGGCATGATGAAGGAGTTCGGATTCAAGTATGTTGTTTCTACTCTCCGCGAATCTCTCTCTGCTACACACAACGGCTGGAAGGCTCTTATCTATGATGGTAAGGAGTTCTATCAGAGCAAGCACTATGACATCAACCCTATCATCGACCGCGTTGGTGGTGGCGACTCTTTCTCTGGTGGTCTGATTCACGGTCTTCTTACTAAGGAGACTCAGGGCGAGGCTCTTGAGTTTGCGGTAGCTGCTTCTGCTTTGAAGCATACTATCCCTGGCGATTTCAACCTGGTATCTGCTGACGAGGTAGAGAGCCTGGCTGGCGGTAACGCTAATGGTCGAGTTCAGAGATAATAGATTTAGTTTAGAGTTAAAAGTTAATAGTTTATAGCCGTCATGCTTATGGCGTAGCCCCTATAAACTATTAATTACTGAACTTTCGCATGTGGTTCAAGTACGGGCTGAAGGCCCAAAAGCTCCTAGCC